>Ga0256842_1000041_pt1 | contig 94645 bp, 61 predicted proteins | sample 4559240metaG_FD_185973 | JGI IMG/M metagenome (GOLD analysis project Ga0256842, IMG submission 185973) | Hydrothermal vent microbial communities from Guaymas Basin, Mexico - 4559-240 | ecosystem: Environmental > Aquatic > Marine > Hydrothermal vents | place: Mexico: Guaymas Basin | collected... | reverse complement strand
ACACTAGCACCGGGATACCAGGAATACATTATAGCACCACTGGCAGTTAAGTGTGCTGAATCGCCATAACAAATTGCAGGATTGGAAGGTGTTATTTGTACATTAGGTAAATTATAAACAGTGATATTTGAATAAGCACTGTCCTTACAGCCGTGAATTGTTGTTCCAATAGTTTTGTAAATAGCAGAAACTAATGGTGACACAGTAACTGTATCGCCATTAGTATTTGTGTTAATATTATTCAATGGTGACCATTGATACGAATCAGCACCGGTAGCAACAAGTTGTATACTATCATAGATACATATTGAAGCATTTGCTGTAGCACTTACATTAGGAACAGGGTAAACATTTATTGTAGCATTTGCTTCTTTAGTACAACCATCAGTACTACGTCCGATAACATGATAAGTTGTTGTAGTATTAGGTTTTGCAAAAACATTAGTTCCAATTGTATCACTTAAACTACTGACAGGACACCAGCTATATGTTGATGCTCCATAAGCAATTAATTCTATTGAATCGCCAGCACAAATTGAGTCTAGATTAGGTAAAACTCCAATAAAAGGTTTTCTTCTAACATTTACGTATATAAATGTATCGTTATAACAACCAGCAGCATCATAACCTCTTACATAATATGTTATGTTTGAAACAGGAAAAATATTGGCAGTGTCATTATTAGAATTGGTAATAGCGACTAATGGTGACCATGAGTATGTTAAAGCCCCGGAAGCTATTAGATCCATGGTATCTCCTTGACAAACTACAGGACTATCCGGTAAAATAGTTACAGTAGGTCCGGAATTAACACTAATTAATGTTGTATCTGAGTCTATACAGCCATTACTATCAACTCCATTTACTATATAGTTTGTATTATTATGTGGGTAAACTTTAATGCTGTCTCCTGTTAATGATGAAATAAATAGATTTGGACTCCAGGAATAATTCTGCGCTCCATTAGCAATTAATAACACAGTATCTCTAATACATATACTATTTTGAGATGCTATAATACTAACATTTGTATTTGGGTATAAGTGAATATCAACAGTATCAACAGTAACACAAGAATGTGCACTTACTCCCCTAACAATATATGAAGTATCTGTGTTAGGAATAGACTTCACATTGCTACCGGTAGAATTAATTAAGTTTAAGCCTGTCCATGAATATGAAGAACAGTTTTGTGCACTTAAACTTGCTGTATCACCAATACAAATATATGGTGTTGTTGTAGATACAGACACACTTGGGTCAGTATAAATAGTAACAGTAGTTTGCCCAGATTTAATACAACTGTCAGGATAAGTTACCGTAACAGAAATTATAGAAGTTGTACTAGGTGAAGCATAAATGCTTGGGGTTGTTTCTCCGGTACTCCATAAATAAGATAATGGATTATTTTGTGTATTAGCGGTTAAAAGAATACTATCCTCTGGACAAATACTAGGATTTGATGGAGAAATGCTTGGATTACCATAAATATATACGTGTGCCAATGCTGTGTCGGTACAACTATTTGTATCAGTACCCATTACAGTATAAGTAGTATTGGAACTTGGCCCAGCTAATACTGATGCTCCTATTGTTGTAGAGAGACCATTGGAAGGCGTCCAAACATAAGTATCAGCACCGGTAGCTGTTAGTAATTGATTTCCCCCACCACAACTATATGATGATACCGGACTTACATTCACATTTACAGCTGCAAATAATTTTACATCAGCGTAAACAGTATCTTTACATCCATTTACTGTGGTTCCAATTAACTGGTAAATAGTATTTGTAGATGGGTGAGCAGAAACAACAGGATTAACAGAACTACTGAGACTTGCCACAGGGCTCCATGAATATGAAACTGCACCTTGTGCTGTAAGTATTACACTTGTACCTTGGCATATTGTTGTGTCATTAGGGCTAATAGATAAAGAAGGAATAGCATTTACATTAACAACAAAGGATGTGTCGTTAGTGCAAGTACTTCCATTATCAGTAGCGGTAACTGTATACGTTGTTGTAACAGTTGGCGAAACAGTTATGCTACTATTTGTACTTCCATTATCCCATACAAAAGATGTATTAGATAGATTACTAACAACATTTAGAGTTGTTGAATTCCCAGTACAGATATAGTTATTTCCACTAATAACAGGAATAGGACTAACAATGATATTAGTACTTAGTGTATCTGTACATCCATATAAATTTGAACCAATTACAGTGTAGATTTGAGTTGAATCAGGCTTTGCTTTTACTATTGCTCCTGATGTATCTGAAAGTCCTATCGTAGGACTCCAAGAATATAAATCGGCACCTCCAGCCGTTAGTGTTGTTGAATCTTGGGGACAGATTTGGACGGTGGCTGGAGTTAGGGTTATTGTAGGATAAGAATGTACTCCAACAAAGGCTGTTGCAGTGTCTTTACATCCTCCCACTTGCGATGTGCCGATTATAGTATATGTCGTTGTTACTGCCGGTGAGGCAGTTGTTGTATGTCCTGTTGTATTTGATAGTCCTGTAGATGGACTCCATGTGTATATAAATGCTCCTGATGCGTGAAGAGATTGTGATTCTCCAATACAAATATCACTAGAATCCGGTGTTATTGATATTATAGGTTTACTGTTAATATGAACCGTTGAATAAACAGAATCTTTACAGCCATTTGCATCAGTGCCCACAACTTTGTATGTCGTTGTAGAATTTGGGGTTGCCATTACACTGTCTCCGGTATTTATATTTAAACTGTTAGAATGATTCCATACATAACTAATAGCACCTGAAGATTTTAAATTTACTGGTGTGCCTTGACAAGTTGTAATATTTGAAGGAGTTACACTAATATTCAGAGCAGGGAATACTGTCACCTTGGCGTATGCAGTATCTTTACATCCAGACAAATCTTCTCCTATAACAATAAAACTGTCATTAGCTGTTGGATTTACACTTGCAACGGGACCAATAGTGCTAATAATATTTGGATTTGTTAACCATGTATAGTTCACTGCTCCAGAAGCCGTAAGACTTGTAGTTTCTCCGGCACAAATTGATGAGCTATCCGGAGTTATAATAACATTAGGCCTTAAATAAACATTCACTATGACAGATTCAATGCGTTGACATCCTGTTGATGTTGTTATAGTAACGGTATATGTTGTAGTATCAGTAGGTTTTACCCAAAAACTACTAGATGTTTGACCCGTATTCCACGAATATGTTGAAGCAACATTGCTTGTTACTGTTAAATTACTTGAATCTCCGAGACATATATTTGGCGGACTAGCAGTTACACTTACTACCGGACTTACAAATACTAAAGCCGTATCAGTATTTGTACATCCATTGGTATCTGTACCACTAACTATATAATTAGTTGGTATTGTCGGACTGGCAGTAACAGTAGCTGTATTCACTGCTGATAAACTCCCTGCCGGTGACCAATGATATGTATTTCCACCATTTGCTGTTAATGAAGTATTACCTCCCCAACAGATACTATCAATATTTGGATTAATAGTAATATTTGGAAGTGGATTAATAGTAATATTTGTAGTTGTTGTGGTGGAACATCCATTTCCATCAACTCCAGTAACAGTATATGTTGTATTTACTACTGGCGAAAGTGTTGTGGTGGAATTATTTGGGTTGGAATTATTAGTTGTTGGAGCCCAAGAGTATGTATTTGCTCCAGAGGCTGTTACAGTTATATTATTTCCGATGCAAATACTTGAGTTTGCAGGACTAATAGATAATACTGGCAATGGATTTACAGTTATATTTAATGAATCATCACCTACACAACCATTATTATCAGTTGCTGTTACGTGATACAATGTTGAAGTTATAGGACTTACATTAATACTACTGTTTGTACTTCCTGTATTCCATAAAAATGTTGTTCCTGATAAACTAGCAGTGGCATTCAGTGTAGTATTATCACCAAAACATATAACAGTATCTGATGCTGTAATAATTGGGTTTGGCGATACAGTGATATGAGTAATAGCAGTATCACTACAGCCATGAATATCCATTCCTGTAACAGTATAAATTGTATTTACAGAAGGGGAAGCAGTTACACTACTTCCTGTTGTAGCAGAGAGCCCTTGTCCGGGAGACCATGAATATGTGTTTCCTCCTGAAGCATTTATTACTGTAGATGCACCTTCACATATATTTATACTGATAGGGGCAACTGTTATTGTTGGTTTAGAATACACCGTTAAAACTACTGTATCGGAGTTTTTACAATTATGGTTGTCAGTCCCTTCTACAATATATGTTGTTGTGCTATTTGGTGTTGCTATTACATTTGTCCCTGTATTTGAGGATAAGCTAGTATTAGGTGACCACAAATATGTATTAGCACCAGCTACATGAAGATTCTTTGAAGTTCCAATACATATACTTGGATTGGAAGGACTAATTAATACATTAGGTAAATTATTAACAGCAATAATACTTGTTGCAGAGTCTTGACATCCATTTGCAGCGGTTCCAACAACGGTATATGTTGTTGTTACTGTCGGAAAAGCATCTACTGAAGAAGTATTGTTGTTCGATAAAGTACTGGAAGGGGACCATTGATAACTTATTCCACCATTAGCGTTTATTATAATACTATCTCCAATACAAATCGATGTTGCTGATGGGGAAGTTTGAATATTAGGTATACTTTTTACTGTTATTGTTGTTTGCGTTGTATCCTTGCATCCATTTACATCAGTACCTATTACAGTGTAAGTGGTGGTATTATTTGGAGTAGCAGTAACAGAATCACCACTATTGGCAGAAAGGCTTCCACCAGGCGACCAAGAATAAGTATTGGCCCCACTAACTTGCAAGGTTGCGATATTCCCCTGACATATTGAATTAGGTTGCGATATAGCCGTAACATTTGGTTGTTGGTTTACTGTTATTGCAATACTATCGATATCATTGACTCCACAAACGTCTGTTGCTGTTACAGAATAAATAGTATTTGAATTAGGACTTTCTGTTATTGAACCGGTAGTTGATCCTGTATTCCAACTATAACTAAAAGGACCAAATCCATTTGTAATAGATGTATTAAGAGTGCTAGATTGTCCAATACAAAAATTTGAATTTCCACTTATCTGCACTTTTACGGAATCATAATCATAAATAGGAATTAATACTGTATCTACAGAACATGATGAAGTTTCAACTATTAATTCAACATCTTCTACACCTTCAGTAATACCATCCAAATTAGGATTTATGTAAAAACTAACAGAGTCATTTCCTGTAGGTATTAAAACGCTATCAGGTATATTCTGATAATCTGTTCCTTCGATTGCAGAGCCACCAATTGTATAATGAATCCATCTATTATATGGACTTGGATTGTCAAGTGTGAAACTAACTAAGGCATTATTACAGCCTTCTATTGCTTTATTATTTATCCCAGTTATAGTATAATTGGTATTTACCTTAAGTATGTTTGATGAAAAGCTGTTCTTTTTTAGGAATACACCTGAATCATAAGAGTGGTCGCCTCCGTCTCCAATTGCTAGTTTAATATGATAACTAGTACAAGGAGTAACTACTATCCATGTAGTTAGAACTGTAGTAAAACCATCATATTCTATTGTTGTACCTTGATAGTTGTCGATATAATAAGAACAGTTAGTACAAGGCCCAGTTGGAGAGCCTATTCCGGCAGAACCATTATTGATAGTATTAATGGAAACAATAGTATTTGTAGTTCCGGGTACTATTGCCAGATTCTTATTGGTATAAGTACCACCAGAAGGATTTGCTCCTGACAGAAAAAAACCAAAAGCATCATTATACCCTGTATTAACCCATTCTGAATACTCTTCTGATCCAAATACATATTGAAACCTTATGGTATCAGACATTGGTACAAAATCAAATTCTAAAATCGCTGCATCATAAATAGGATTAGTAACAAGACTAGCTAAATCTGGGTCTGAACCACCTAAAGTATTTGTTTGAGTATTTGGTAAAAGATTAGGCCCTGCAACATGAGTAACATCACCTGTCGATAGTATAATACCTTGGTCCATTCCAATATTAGTTGAATTTCCATTACTGAAATTTCCCAATGAAACTACAGAACCGATATAAGTAATATTGCTAACGCTAACTCCAGAACCAACTAAAATATTTTTAACAAGATATTGGGCTGATTGTGTAGTATCAATCACGATCTGACTAAAGGAAATTAAGGGCACAAGTATAACTAATAGACTAATAATAAGCCGATTTAAAATCTTATTAAATAAAAAATTAAATAGTAATCTCATACCCTATATATTGTTCGCAAAATTACTATACATCAAGTCTTTCCCCAAAGATTAGTTTTCATACGTATATTACGCATCAAAGTTACACTATTATAAAGGTTTTAATACTTTATTATAGATTAAATTAGTAAATGTAATTTGTCGATTTTTATGCTAGGTTTTTTTAAATTTTGAATAGCTTTTTCGAACTATACAATTTTATTTTTAGGTTTTTAATTTTATGCTAATTTTGATGCTTAATAAATTAAAAATAAAATTAAAGATATTTATCATGAAAATTGCTATACCAACCAACGATAGAATTAACGTAGCAGAACGTAGTGGAAGAGCATCTGAGTTTGCTATTATTGAAATAAAAAACAATAAAATTATCAATATTGATTACATTGAAAATGAACATGAAACAAATCATCATTCAGGTAAAGGTCACAATCACGGAGAGCATGAAAGTGACCACAACCATGATGATTTGGTGCAGTTGTTAAATGGCATAGATTTTATAATTGGGAAAAAGTTTGGGCCTCATTTTTCACGGGATTTTTACAAAGCAGGAATAAAAATGCAATTGACTAAACTTAAAAATATAGATGATATAATTAGTGAACATTTATCAAAAAAAGTATAGAAATGGAAAATTTTACAATTTATAATCCTGTAAATCTACATTTTGGCAAAGGGGTCTTAGACTTATTACCATCTTCAATAAATCAATATGGAGAGAGAATATTATTGATTTATGGCAAGTCATCTATCAAAGAATCAGGATTATATAATCAATTAATGTCAATGTTAGATGGTTTTACAATTTTTGAATATGAAGGAATAAAATCGAATCCACTTGTTGAAGATGCTGATGCTGCTACAAAAATAGCCAGGGAAAATAAAGTAGATGTTATCCTTGCTGTAGGAGGAGGAAGTGTTATTGATACAGCTAAAATGGTAAGTATAGGAGTAGCAGAAGAATGTAGTGTTTGGGATTATATGATAGGCAAGGAACACCCTAGTAAAGCAATTCCACTTTTTGCTGTATTGACATTAGCAGCAACTGGTACCGAGATGAATCCTTTTGCTGTTTTACAAAACGAAAAATTAAAAAGAAAAATAGGCTATGGACACTCATTTTTATATCCTAAAGAATCATATCTCGACCCTCAGCTTACTACTACTGTCAGTAAAGATTATACTGTATATGGTATTGTAGACTTGATAGCTCATGCATTAGAGGCATATTTTGGCAAGGGAGATTCTCCATTAGCGGATAGATTTGTGTATTCAATTATTGAAGAGGCAATGGAAGTAGGTCCTGAACTGCTACGAAATTTAGACAATTACGAATTGCGTGCAAGGATTATGTATGCTGCTACCATGGCCCTTAATGGAACTACTTTGCATGGGAGACAGTCTGGAGATTGGGGAGTTCATGCTATAGGCCACGAATTATCTTTGCTTTTTGATATTGCTCATGGAGCAAGTCTTTCTATTGCTTATCCAGCTTGGATGAGAATTATGAAGTCCAAAGCTTCCGATAGAATTTGTGAACTTGGAAGTGTACTTTTTGGGGCACAAGATGTGGATGAAACAGCTTTAGAATTTGAAGAATTCTTTAAAAGCTTAGGTGCTCCAACTCGTCTTACTGATGTTAATATTAAAGATAAAGATCGTAAAAAAATTATTAGACAATGGTCTGATAATAATATAAGTGGACTAAATTATAAATTGAGTGAAGGCGATTATAAACCTTTGCTTGATTATATGATATAGCAACTAACAATAATAGATTGTAAATTATTTTTAATACTCACTTAAAGGCTCCTACAAGTTGGGTTTTAAGCACTTCATTAAAATTCGCCATAATAATTCACAATTGAATAATAAAAAACAATATATTTGTTCATTATTAATTTACATATATTATTCACTAAATTTCAATAAATTATGAAATCAGTTACTGTTTTTTTAAGCTTTATTGCTCTGTTTTTTACCTATGGAGTATTAAAAGCCCAATCAAATCTATCTCCCGAGTCTAGTTTCTATTCCCAATATTCGAATACTACTGAGATGGGGCCGGGCGTACTACCAAGTCAAGGGAGTAGTGTAAAATCTTACCCTTGGACATTGCAATTTACTCATAGTATAGATTCTATTCCTGTTGGCTTAGCCGGAATAGAAACAGACGGTACTTATTTTTATAGTCCGGTATGGAATAATGATACTATTTATAAGTTTAATATGAGCGGTGCTTTTATTGAGAAATTCGTTATTTCAGGAGTTTCCGGCTTAAGAGATTTAGCTTATGATGGTACTTATTTTTATGGAGGTGCTGCTGGAAATACTATTTATAAAATGAATTTTACGACTAAAACCTTAGTTGCTACTTTATCAGCTCCTTCTGGTGTTCAAGCTCGTCATATAGCTTATGATCCAATAAATAATGGATTGTGGTGTGGTAACTGGTCTACTGATATTTGGTTAATAAGTGCTACAAATGGTACAGTATTAGATACTATTCCAGCTATTGGAGCTCCTATTACCAGTACTTATGGTTCTGCATTTGACACTATTTCTCCAGGCGGACCTTATTTGTGGCTATTTGACCAAAGTGGAAGTAACCTTGTTAATATTTACCAAGTAAATGTTGCTACTGAGCAATATACAGGCCTAAACTATGATATTTCAAATGATATTCCTTTACCAGCTGGTGCTAGTGCAGGAGGATTATTTATTCACCCTAATATTGTAACAGGTACAGTAACCCTAGGTGGATTAGTTCAAGGAAAAAAAATCTTTGGTTATGATTTAGCTTCAACTGTTCCTAGCACTATAGACCTAGGTGTATACAGCGTTATAAGTCCTATAACTGGATATAATAAATCAAATAATGAAACTGTAAGTGTTGTTGTTAAGAATTATGGATCTTCAACAGTGAATTCTTATTCTGTTGCTTATACAGTTAATGGAGGTACAGCTATTAGTCAGACTGTTAACACTCCTTTGGCATCTTTTGCTGTTGATACTATTACTTTTACTACCGGAGCTAATATGAGTACAATTGGAACTTATAATTTTGATTTCTATACTATTCTGGCAACAGATGTTGATAATAATAATGATACCTTAAGTGCTGTAATAGATCATCTAAATCCTACTAATACATTCCCTTATGCTGAGTCTTTCGAGGCAGGTCTTGGTGGTTGGGTGCAATCTCTTGATGATCAAACTGATTGGACAAATTATACTGGCACAACCGGTTCAAGTGGAACTGGACCTTTGAATGGTGCCAGCGATGGTAGTTGGTATATGTATGTTGAAACAAGTTCTCCATTATTGTCTAACGATTCAGCTAAATTAACAATGCCATTTAATATTAACTCTTTGACTTCTCCATATTTAAAATTCGACTACAATATGATAGGCTCTAATATGGGAGATCTATATGTAAATATATACGATGGTACTACCACAACTTATAAAGTTTGGTTTAAATCTGGAGCTCAATCAGGAGACTGGCATACCGATTCAATCGATTTAAGTTCATACACTAATTCTACATATATGGAAATTCAATTTGTAGGAGTTAAAGGATCCGGCTGGGCTAGTGATATGGCTATTGATAATATTCATATTTATGATACTTATGTGGCACCAATACCCTACAATGTATTAGTGGTTGATGACGATAATAATGGCTCCGTTGATGAATCTTTCCGTATAGATACTGCATTGGTACATGCTGGAGTTAATGTTACATCTATAAATATTGGTTCTGGAAATGCTCCAATTTACGACACCTTGAAAAATTACGATTTAGTTATCTGGTCAACTGCAAATGATGGCACCACAAACCTTTGGGACGTAAGCGATACGGCTACTTTAGGAGATGGAGCTATTAAGTTTAACGCCGATTTAACTCAATATTTGGATTCTAACGGAACTCTTTGGGTTGACGGCCTGGATTTCTTATATGATATTTATGGAAGTGCACCTCGCAATTTTACTTCTGGTGATTTTGTTTATGATAATATGGGAATTAATAAATATGTTGCCCAATCACATGCTGATGATAATTCTACCGGATTAGCAATGGCTGTTTCAATAAATTCTAATATGACATTAGATACTGTACAGTGGAAATATTCCACAGTATGGTATGCTGACGCTTTAGATATTACAGCTACTTCTACCCCTCTTTATGAAATGGGACCATCTAATTATGTATTTGCAGGCAAGAAAGTTGCTCTTTATAATGGCAATATTGTTACTTCTTCATTACGATTAGGAGCTATTGGAAATAATGGCTCTTATGTTCAATCTGATATTGACCAAATTGTGGATGGTTTTATAACTATGATACGTGCCGGATTAACTCCAAAAACAGGTGATATTGTAGCACCAACAGTTTCTTCTGTAACGGCTACTTCTCCAACTACTGTTGAAGTTAATTACAGTGAAGCAATGAATACAACAGCAACAGATATATTACATTACACTGGCATAGGAAGCATTTCAGCAATAAGTGTTAATGCTGCCAATACAACAGCTACTTTAACTTTAACAAATGCGTTAACAGTTGGACAATCATATTCTATCACTATAGAAGATGTAGAAGATGCAGCCAACAATATTATGGATGCACCACAGTCTTTCAATATTAGCTATACTATTCCTGTTGTTGTGCCAAACTTAGTGATAACAGAGATAATGTATAATGGACCAGAAGGCGGTTCAGATACTACTGAATTTATTGAAATATATAATAATGATACTATGGCAGTTAATTTGGCCGGATATTATTTTGTACAAGGAGTTAATGATACACTACCAAATTATATTCTAGATACTAATTCTTACTTTGTGATGGCAGTTGATAGTGTAAAATTCTTTAATTTCTTTGGTGTAAGTGCACATCAATGGATTTCAGGCGGATTGAGTAATGGTGGTGAAGATATTATTTTAGTAATGCCTTCAGGAGATACAGTGGATATAGTAGATTATGATGATGGTGGATCTTGGACTTCTCAACCAGATGGTTCTGGTCCAAGTTTGACTTTATGTAATCCAAATTTGGATAATAATAATGGTGCTAACTGGTCTTACGCAACTACTTTTGTAGGTATTAATGCTGCTGGTGATAGTATTTGGGCTAATCCAGGTACAGGTTGTGGTAATATTGTACCTCCTCCAACAGGCGATACTATTCCTCCAGTTGTAAATAATGTACAATTATTGTCAGCTACAGGAGTAGAGGTTTACTTTAATGAACCAGTTGATGTTTCTGCTGAAAACACTGCTAACTATACTGGTCTTGGAACTATCTCCACTGCTGTAAGAAATACAAATGGAGATATGGTTACATTAACATTGGCAACTGCTCTTGTTGACGGTACATCCAATACCCTTACTATAGCAAATGTTAAAGATACTTCTGCTAATATTATGACTATGCCTCAGAATTTTGAGCTAGTATTTAATGGAAGTACAGCAGACCTATTATTTACAGAGATTATGTATAATGATTTATCTAGTAGTGATTCATTAGAATATTTCGAAATATATAATAATGGAGCTTCAACTGCTAATTTAGGTGGTATGATAATAACTGAAGGTGTAAATTATACTTTCCCTGCAAATACAATGCTTAATGCCGGTGATTACCTAGTGGTAGCAAAAGATTCTGCTTTAGTAAATTCAGTATTTGGCATAAGTGGTACACATCAATGGACAAGTGGAGGATTGAAAAATTCCGGTGAGGATATTGAAATACAAAATACTATTGGTGATACTTTAGCTTACGTTGATTATGACGACTCAAACCCTTGGCCAACAGCTGCTGACGGTGATGGTCCTTCTATTGAATTCTGTGATAAGAGTGTTGATAATAATGATGGCACTAACTGGAGCGTTTCAGAAAAGTTTGTTACTATTTTCAATGGTGATTCTATTTATGGTACACCAGGTGAAGATTGTTATCATGATGCTATAAGTAATATTTATAACAATAATAGTTTTGTAAATATTTATCCTAACCCTGCAACATCTGTATTGTATATTACTACTGATAATTCAGAATTTGATATGAGTATATTTGATGTTAGTGGTAGAATAGTAATGCAAAAAGAACTTAGCGGTTCTAATAATACCATAAATATTAAAACTCTTAATTCGGGAATGTACTATATTCAATTTATAAATACAAAAACAGCAACTAGATTTACTAAGAAGTTAATAGTAAAATAGTTAGTTTATAAATAAATTTAAAAGCCGATTTAGAAAATTCTAAATCGGCTTTTTTTTGCAATTAGTTTAAAATTATATTCTTTTTGAATTTTCTATATATAAAGAATAAAAATCTTAGTTGTCTTTCTTTCCAATAAAAAGAAAATCATTTAAAACAATTTCGGTAGTCATTCTTTTTTCACCATTTTTAGTTTCCCATTTGTTGTAAGTAAGTTTTCCTTCAAGAAATATTTCTTTACCTTTTTTAAGATATTTCTCAATTATATCTGCTTGAGGACCAAAGGCTACAATACGATGCCATTGAGTGTCTTCTACTTTTTCACCGGCTTTATTTTTGTAAGAATCTGTAGTTGCCAGTGTAAACATTGCTTTTTTAGTTCCACTTTCGAAGATAGTAATTTCAGGATCTTGTCCTAGGCGTCCGATTAAATTAACAGAGTTGCGTAAACTTTTCATAATATAAATATTTAAAGATTAATAATTGATTTTATATTTATTCACCACATTTTGGATGAATTGACGATGCAAAAGTATATTGGTAGATAATCAGGACTCGGTTAATAAACAATTGCTTGCGTTTAGCATTCGTTTACTGTCATTTATATGTCGGATAAATATTAGATAGACAGAATTATAGTTCAAAAATTAAAAGATATAAAAATGCTTTTTCTTTTTTTCTAATATATTGCTTTTTTTTAAATCTAATATAGTTATTGTGCGGTCTGGCAGCTTAAATATAAGGCGTTGGGTGTTTTATCATTTCAACTTATCAAGTTACTATATTGCTTGTATATATTCATAAATTTCAATTTAATAACTTATTGTCTAATATGTTATGTGCATTATTATATATTCGTACTTTGATCATTCTATGGCAAAGTTTTAAACAAAGAAAACTTATTCGTTGTTCTCTTTTCTTAATTCGCCAATAATTTGATCTAAATGTTCTCCGTTTTGTGGTTCTAAACCTTTTCTAATCAATATATTGTTTAATAAAATTTGGAAATCAATACTACTTTCAAGTTTTCCTGTGTTTTCAAAATCTTCATTATTAATTCCCGGAAATTTCTTCGTTATTATCTTAGGGTTAGTGCCTGCAACTTTCAAAACAACATTTCTAAAATATTCTCTATCCTCTACTGATAAATTTTTAATCGGTCTTATAGGCAATGAATTAAATACTAATTCTTTCAGCCCTGTTTCATTAATCTCTATTGTTGCTCCGATATTTTTCAAACGAAGTTCCAAATCTTCATCATAAGTAATCTCATTATTTATTATGCTAATGTTTTCATTATTATTAACACCTTTTTTCTCCACTTTTTTTATACTGTCGTTTATCAATAAAACAACCATTAAAACTAAAAATAAAGTTAATAAAATTACTATTGTTTTTTTTATAATATTCATATTTATTTTGGTTTAAAAATTTATTAACAAAATATTCATTGTTTCGTTTCTATTTTCATTGGTATAATAATTTGTCTGCGCATTAACTCCAATAAACATCCAAGTAATTATTCTGTAACAAATTTTATGAGTTCTGCAAGTTGCTAATTTATAAAATATATTAATTCAAATAATATCCTATTAAAAATACAATTATTTAAATACGCTTTTTAAGATTCTCTTTTCGCTAATTATCAATGTCAGTTTTAGTTGTTCTATTTTTATAGACATAGACATCATTATATGCAATTACATTACCAATTTCATCAATATATTCAAAATATAATATCCCACAGGGTCAACAAATAATATTGGATTACAAAAAAAGCACGGTAAGGTAACCCGCAACCCGAGGCAATATGTACCATTGGGTCTGACCAGATGCTTATTTATGATAAATTAATAGAATTTAGTGATTTTGCATTAATAAGTATAACTATCATTATGCATAAAACCTTAAAAGAACGCAATTATATAATCATACAGCCACGTATTACTATCGTAGAATAATTGGTTTGTTCCTTATCTATTTTTCTTTTTCCGCACATAAATTATCTTTTTGGCTTTAGCAATTAAACTGCCTTCCTCATCCTTTATTTCTACAATAAAATCAGCCAGATATTTTTTATTTTTTTCAACATTTATTTTAATCTCCCTAATATCATCATCGGTAATTCTCATTTTTGAGATAACCTTATTCTTAGTAGCTTTAATAAACTCTATTTCCGCACTTTTATCCCAGATTATATAATCATCTCCTAATAAATTCATTAACATTAGCATAAGATGCGGATCAATCATAGAGTAAAGGCTGCCTCCAAAATGCGTTCCAACAATATTACGATTATACCACTTTAATTTCATCGAAACATGCATCTCTTTCCAATCATCCCTAACAAACTCAACCTTTATTCCTGCACCCAAATAAGGAGGATAGAGATTCAACAATCTCTTAATTTTGTTTACTGTTAATTTCATTTTATAATTTTTAACTGTATATTAAAATTTAAACAAACAATACATTCCTACGCTATTTATTAATTAAATATTGGGTTAATAATTCTTAATAATATATTATTCTTATAATAAAATTAATATTATTTGGATATAAAAACAACATAGACACAAGACAATCAACAAGTAATAAAATTAAAAAAATAGTACTAATAAATAAAAAAATAGAATTATATTTGCAGCCTCAAAACGGTAGATGTAGCTCAGTTGGTTAGAGCACTGGATTGTGGTTCCAGGGGTCGTGGGTTCAAATCCCATCTTCTACCCTAAATAGAAAGAGGCTTTTCAAATTGAAAGGCCTCTTTTATTATTTATAAATGTAGTATTATAATGACATTGCTACCAATTCTGCTAAATCATAATTCTTAACCTGCTCCTCTTTATTTTCATATTTTACACCATCAGTTAGCATTGTCATACAATAAGGGCAAGCAGTACAAATTATTTCAGCATTAGTTTTCAATGCTTCATCTGTTCTCTCAACAAATATTTCCTTATCCCCTTTTTCAGCTTCTTTAAACATTTGTCCACCACCAGCACCACAGCATAATGCATTATTTCTATTGCGTGGCATCTCATTGATTTGAACACCCAATTTACCAAGTACATTACGTGGGGCATCATACTCCCCATTACCTCTTCCTAAATAGCAAGGGTCGTGATAAGTTACTTTCTTACCTTTTAAAGATTCGTTTAAGCTTAGTTTACCCTCTTCAATCATTCTATTGATAAACTGTGTATGATGTTCAACATCATAATTTCCACCCAATTCTGGATACTCATTTTTAAGAATATTAAAATCGTGAGGATCGCAAGTAATAATTTTCTTAACTTCATAAGAATTCAATACTTCAATATTCATCATTGCTTGCATTTGATAAGTAAACTCATTACCGGAGCGCTTAGCAACATCACCAGAGTCACTTTCTTCCACTCCTAAAATAGCATAGTCAATTTTCAAATGATGAAGAATTTTAGCGAAATCGGAAGTTATTTTCTTTGCTCTACGATCAAAACTACCTGCAGAACCAACCCAGAAAAGATACTCGGGCTTTTTACCTTGAGCAACCAAATCCGCCATTTGAGGTATTACTATTTTCTCCCCATTCAATTCTACATCCTCAGCCCAATTTGCTCTATCATCAGCAGGAAATTGCCAAGGAGCACCATTATTCTCTATATTTGTGTTAGCAGCAGCAAGAGGTGCAGGTACAGCAGATTGCTCCATATATAAGAATCGACGCATCTCTGTAATTATAGCAGGCTGATCAATTTCTACAGGACATGCATCGGTGCATGCATTACAAGTAGTACAAGCCCATAACTCTTCCTCTGAAATATAATCATACAATAAACTTCCTTGTATCTCTGCTTCAGAACCCTCTTTCATAATTGTATTGCCAACAATCTCTAATCTATCACGAGTATCCATCATTATTTTTCGGGGAGATAATAGTTTGCCGGTTATATTTGCGGGACAAACAGCGGTACATCGTCCACATTCTGTACAAGAATATGAATTCATCAGATTTACCCATGTCAAATCCCTTACGTCTTTAGCCCCAAAAGTAGCAATCTCCTCTTCAGAACCTTCATCATCTGCCAATCCCATTGCTATTTTTACCTCCTTGGTAACTGAATCCATATTATTAAGATAAGTGCGTGGATTCATTTTTGAATAGAAAACATTTGGAAACGCCAAGAAAACATGAAAATGCTTTGAATATGGAATATAATTTAGAAAAGCAAATACACCTAATATATGAAACCACCAACCAAAACGCTCTATAAATAAAAGACTAGTGTCAGAAAGATTTTGGAAAAGTGGAATTAACATACCACTAATTAGAAAAGCACCGGTATCAACAAAATGACCATATTCTCTAATCTGTAAAATCCTATCAGTTGCATTCATACTTAATAAAGCAAACATTAATAATACTTCTGTGATAAGGATAATATTAGCATCAAGGCGTGGCCATGACTTCATTTCAGGATTACGAAAGCGTTTTACCTTAATAATATTTCTTCTTATAAGGAATGTAACACAGGCTATTATCACTAAAACAGCAAAAACTTCAATCATGGAAACTAGCACATTATAGTATGGCACTGAATGGAAAAATCTATGTGTACCGAAAATACCATCAATAAGTATTTCAAGCATTTCTATATTAACTATCAAGAAACCAACATAAACCATAATATGCAAAACACCGGCAATGGGTTTCTTGGTCATCTTAGATTGTCCTATAGCTACCAGAAACATTTTCTTCCAGCGAGCATCTTTCTGATCTTTAATATCTAGTTCTTTGCCAAGATTGATATGGAAACGAATGCGTTTTATACTGCGATAGAACAAGAAAATTGTTACCGCTAATGCCAATAAAAAAACTAATGATGAAATCATGTGTTATAGATTTTGGTAAACAATAATAATTAAATAATAGAATATCAATAATTTATATTTTAAACAAGAATAATATTTCAAGAATATCATCTACTTATTTAAAAAGTATGTAAATATATAAAAAATATCGTACGCATGCGTACTTTTTTTTATTAAAAACATATTTACTTAATACTAGAACCAAATTTTATTAATGTTTATCCTATTTATATAAAATATAAATCTAACAAAAGTTGACTTAACAATATTTCTATTCGAAGTCAAAAATAAATGAATTTATCTCTCATATAAATTTATTTTTATTAAAATAATATATAAAAACCAATTTGAGCATTGCTAATAAACTGATTATCTTATTGTCAAATTATTTTATAGCAACACCAATATCAAATCATAATATCATTACCTTTGCAAGCTATGGAAAAGCGCTGGACATTAAAAGAAGAAGGGAATAAAGAAATCATAAACGATTTATCCAAATCGTTGAATATCAATAGTGTTTTAGCAAAACTACTTTTTCATAGAGGCATTACTACCTATGAAGAAGCAAAAAAGTTTTTCAGGCCAACATTAGAAGATTTGCACGACCCATTTCTAATGTTGAATATGAATAAAGCTGTTGACAGACTAAATAAGGCTATTACGGATAATGAAAATATACTCATTTATGGCGATTATGATGTTGATGGCACTACTTCTGTAGCACTGGTATATTCATTTCTAAAAGAATTCTATCCAAACCTTGACTATTATATTCCTGATCGATATGCTGAGGGATATGGAATATCATATAAGGGAATAGACTATGCCAAGGCTAATAATAAATCATTAGTAATAGCTTTGGATTGTGGCATAAAAGCCATTGAGCAGATGCGTTATGCTAACGAAAGAGACATAGACTTTATCATTTGCGATCATCACTTACCTGGTGATAAATTACCAGCAGCATATGCAGTTTTAGACCCCAAACAAGAAAAATGTCAATATCCATTTAAAGAGTTATCCGGTTGTGGAGTTGGATTTAAGTTTATGCAAGCCTACTGTCAATCCAACAATATTAATTTTTCACGATTGACACCTTATTTGGATTTATTGGCTATTAGTATTGCTGCTGATATGGTAAAAATATATGGTGAGAATAGAATATTGGCATATTATGGTCTCAAAAGTATAAATGAAAACCCACGACCGGGAATTGAATGTATTCTAGAATACAGTAACATAAATAAGCGTAAGATTAAAGACAATAGCAATTTAGTTTATGAAAAATCGCTTAGCATTAGTGATTTAGTATTCACTATTGCTCCAAGAATAAACGCTGCCGGCAGAATGGACAGTGGGAAAAAATCTGTAGAGCTTCTCAACTGTAAAAAAATTGAGCAAGCCAAAGAAATTGCTAGCGGCATAGATGAGCATAATACAGAGAGACGGTCTCTTGATACAGATACCACAGCCGAAGCCATTGAAATAATTAATAACAGTAATTTTCTACAGAATTCAAAAAGCACAGTTGTATATCATGAAGGTTGGCACAAAGGAATTTTAGGAATTGTGGCTAGCAGAATCTCCGAAGTTTATTATAGACCAACAATTGTTTTAACATTAGTAGATGGCATATATACCGGCTCTGCCAGATCTGTAAAAGGTTTTGACCTTTACCAAGCTATTGACCATTGTAGCCATTTATTAGAAAGCTTTGGCGGACATAAATATGCTGCAGGTCTTTCCTTAAAAAAAGAAAATATTGATAAGTTTGTTCATTGTTTTGAAGAATTCGTTTCTTCAAATATTACTGATGACCTATTAATTCCTGAGATTTCTATTGACTCTTACCTAAATATAGAACATATAACTGAAGGTTTTTATAATGTATTAAAACAATTTGCTCCTTTTGGACCAGGAAATATGTCACCAGTATTTGCCTCTGACGGAATGATGGACACTGGTTATGCAAAGGTTGTAGGAAGTAATCACCTTAAATTACAAGTTTGCTATCCTGAGAACAGAAATATATCTTTTAATGCAATTGCCTTTGGTATGGCTGACAAAATGGAAATTATTAGAAGTAAAATTCCCTTTGAGATATGCTATTCCATTAATGAAAATGTATGGAGGGAACATAAGAGTTTACAGTTAATGGTAAAGGATATACGATTAAACCAACATTGATTTCAATTAAATATTCTTTTTCCATTAGATATATTATATTTGCAACATAAACCAATACTTATATAATGAAAAATATTAGCATTGAAAATTTCTCACAGAAAGAATTAGAAGAAAAAGGTGTTTTCAACTGGCCAATATGGACAAAAGATATTTCAAAATTTGATTGGTCATACGATATAACAGAGCAGTGTTATATTATTGAAGGTGAAATTATTGTCAAAACAAAAGATGAGAATGTGCACATCCATGCTGGAGATTTTGTTACTTTCAATAAAGGATTGGACTGTGTATGGATAATTAAAAAGAAAGTAAAGAAACATTATAATTTTCTATAAAATTGACAGGACGCATTACACAATCCACAGGAAGTTGGTATGAAATAGAAGCTGAAGATGGGAAAAGTTACTCTGCTAAACTCAGAGGTAAATTCAAAATTAAGGGTATTAAATCAACAAATCCCATTGCTGTAGGAGATTGGGTGGTTTTTGATTGGGATGAAAAAAGTAACAATGCATTTATTACAGAAATTAAAGAGCGCAATAACTATATTGTAAGACGCTCTGTCAATTTATCCAAACAATCTCATATTATTGCCTCAAATATTGACCAAGCAATAGTAGTTATTACTATTAGTCAACCCAGAACCAGTACAGGATTTATTGATAGATTTCTTGTGAGTTGTGAAGCTTATCATATCCCCGTAGTTCTTGTTTTTAACAAAATAGATATTTATAACGACAAAGAAAAAAAACAGCTTAAAATATTACGCCAATTATATGAAAACATTGGTTATAAATGTATTGAAGTATCAGCAATTAAGAAAACCAATATTGAAAACCTCAAGTTTATAATGACATCTAAACTTAGTCTTATAAGTGGGCATTCAGGTGTAGGTAAGTCAGCTTTAATAAATGCTCTTGACAATAGTAAAAACATAAGAATTGGGGAAATTTCCAATATGCATAAAAAAGGCAAGCACACCACTACTTATGCAAAGATGCATAAGCTAGAGTTTGGAGCACATATAATTGATAGTCCGGGGATTAAAGAATTTGGGCTTTTTGATTTCAATAAAGCCGACTTAAGTCATTATTTTCCTGATATGAGAAAGTATATCAATAAATGTAAATTTAACAACTGCACTCATATTCATGAGCCTGGATGTGCAGTTAAACATGCAGTCACTAATGGTGAAATAGCTGAAAGCAGATATACAAATTATCTAAATATGATTGATGGTAAAGAAATGAATATTGATGAATATTAAAGTGCATTATTATTTGTAAGTAATCTGAATAAGTAGAGAATTTACAATAATAAAAGCCCCAGCCGATAGATAATCGACTGGGGCTTTTCTGTATATCTAATTAAAGATTATTATTGATTCACAACCATTTTATGAGTAATACGATGGTCGTCAAATTCAACTGTATAATAATAAACACCTTCGGCAAGTTTATTAGCATCTAGTTGTATCATTTGATTTCCAGCACTCACGTTATATTCTTCAATTTTAATCGTCTGACCCAAAACATTAAGTAACTCGAAACGTACTTTGCCAGCTTTTGGCACAAAGTAATCGATTCTAACATCACCAAATGCAGGATTAGGTTGATTCTGTTCAACGCTAAAGATATCTCCATTAGCTTTATCAATTCCTACATCATTAATTCCTAACAAAGCTTTACATGTCTGGTCATTACTATTATTAGCATCATTTGCCAAAATAGTTTTACCACATAATAGATAATTTCCGTTAGGGCTGTGATATGTTGTAGTGAATGTATAATCTGCAGAGTCTCCAGGATTGATAGTTCCTGTAAAAGTTTCACTAGCAATAGGTGTTGTACCCACCAAGAATTGAACAGGGACATTACTAAAAGCTGTAGATCCATTATTCTTTATTCTTAAAGTAACAACAGTATTGTAAGTCATCTTAGTAGTATCATTCCATGAAGGACTGACACTTATAAAGGCTGCTTCTGCATCATAAGGAGGAGTTGTAGCTAATAAACTAGTACAAGCACTATCATTAGACGTATAAACATCTCCTGCTTGAGTAGTAAATGCACATATGTTATAATCGCTAGTAGGCCCTTGGAATGTAGTAGTGAAAGTGAAAGAAGTAGTACTATCAGGAAGTAAACCACCTGTAACTGTAACGGCTTCATTCACAGTACCTGCACCATTAATAGTATAATGGATTGGAATATTACCTAAAGTATTAGTACCAAAGTTTTTCACAGTAACAGTAACAGTATTACCCATAGACCCAACAATAGTTCCTGAGGCAGGAGCATCAATAGATACAACACCTGCATCATAAGGAATAGCTGGTAATTCAATTTTAAAGTCATCTATAGCAAAACCATCAGCATTACTAGATGCATTAGAGAAGAAATGGAATTTAAATTGAATTGGTGTAGTAGCATTATTAAACTGTGACAAGTCATATGTTGCCTGTGTCCAGCCACCTGACTGTCCGGCCCACCATTGATTTCCTCCACCTTGATTAGTGTACCAATTTGTAGCAAGAGGATCTCCTACGTATCCAAGTGTTATCCATGTAGCTCCACCGTCGGTAGAATAATACATTGTTACTCCATCACTAGACATCATATTTACATTATACATAAACTTAAGAGTAGCACCAGTAGCATTTGTAAAGTCAATGTATGGACTTAATAAATCAGAACTACCATTATCAGAGTAATTAGAATTTAGTTTTGTCATCCAAACGTTTGGAGCAGAATAAGCAGTATTTATATTAGTACCTTGTGGTACTCCTAATTCCCATTCTGTACCTGCACTTACCCACATTGAAGGAGGAGTATCAAAATTATCAGCATAAGTAGGAACAACGAGCGAAATACCGCCATAATTCATGCATATAGTATCATTATTTAAATTACTATCAACGACAAGACTAGTATAAGCACATAAGCTATGAGACCCTGCCAATGTTGTAATATTAGTATTAAATAAATGACTTATTGTATCACCGGGAGCTAAATTACCTGTCCATGTCTCTGTTACAGGAGTACTATTACCATAAACATAGCTTACAGGCATTGTAGTAATTGTATCCATACCAAGGTTCTTAAGTTTTACTCTAATAGGCACTATTGTACCTTGCGCAGAATAGAAGCTTGATGGAGATACGAAACTAACAACAGCAGCATCCCATTGTTGAGGTGTAAACTCATCAGCCCCAATATCTGGGATAAGAGTATCTCTTAACTCACCATCAATATCAGTTGTTATATAAGAAATTGGTAAAGCAGTAGAATTAAGATTTACAGTAGTAACATGAAGGTCATAATCTGAGAAATAACCTGGATCAACACTAACAGAATTAGCATCTTTACCACTATTTGCTTGTAAACTAGTCAAATCAGATGCTGCTCCGCCCCAATAAGCAAAATTTGAACCTACAGATGTAGAATAAAAATTGTTATAGTCACTCTGGCTTACGTAGTTACTATTAGTAACATAATAAACATAACCCGGGCCGTCCATAACAACACAATTATTTAATATTTTATTACTATTACCCGAAGTAATATACAATGCTCTAGAATAATTATATCCACTCTTAACTAATATATTATTATTTGTAATGTGCTGATTAATATTATTATAAGCATATATACCGTATGAAGAACCACCTCCATTAGTTACTATTCCAATAAAATTATTGTATATGCGACCCGGATTAGAAGCATTAAATTGACAGTAATACAAATATAAACCATAATGACTATTAGTTGGACGTGCATCAATTATATTATTAGAAATTTGTAATGAAGTATTGATATAATATGCATAAACTGCATAACCACTTGAAGTATTAGGTCCACTTTTTACAATATTATGATCAAAAATTACATTTTTATGATAATAGAAATAAGCACCGTAATAATAGTAGCCTTCTATTCTATTATACTCAAATATACTTCCATCTTCTCGTAAAGCAGTTGAATAACCTCGATAATATATACCATAATAACCATTAAGAATATCATTATGAGTAAATTTATTAAAGTTATCATTATCTCCATTAGAGAATATAACACTACTAGATGAAGATGTAGAAGCAGGAGCTTTCAATATATTTCCAGAGAAAATATTATTATTTGCTCCACCATCAAGTACAATAGTTCTACCGGCAGAAGAATTAAGGGCTTCTATTGATAGATTAACAAATCTAATCCAATCAGCACCATGTAAATACACAACATAATTAGCAGAAGAATTGGCATTATAATTAATCATTACATCATTGCTATCAAGAGTACTACTTTGAAAAGTAACGGTAGCAGAAGCAGATGTTCCCACAATTTCACCTATTTCAATTTGTTCGTTATAAGTACCGGGATTGATATTAAAAATAACATTACTATCAACACCACAACTATTAAGCTGATCAACTGCATCTGAAATGCTTGCAAAATCAGCAGAAGTACCACCAATAGTGTAAACACCATGCATAGGACTAACACAACCTATTAAAGTTACCAAAATAGTATCATTCATATTATTGCCGTCAATAGCTGCATTTGGATTTTCAGACCAAACTTTCAAATTATTAACACCTGCGGCAAAATTATAAGAACCTATTAACAATGAATCGTCAGTAGCACCTGCAACTAAACTTCCTGTCCAAGAAGAGCTTACTTGATTTGTATTATTAACACTCCAAGCAATATTAGCAGAAGTAAGCGTATCTGAACCAAAGTTTCTTAATGTCACATGTACATCTGCAGTGCCAAGAATAACAGGAGTTACTGGTGCGTCAACACTAATAATACCTGCATCATTTGGAGGAGGAACAAACTCATCAGCTCCAATATCGGGATTTGTAGTGCTACGCAACTCTTTATCCATATCTAATGGAACTAATATTGACATAGCAAATCCGGAACCATTAAGAGCTACACTACCAGAATGCAGATTATTATTTGCATAAAAGAGTGGATCTTCATTTAAAGAATGAATATCTTTACCAGAAGCAGTTATAAGCGCAGATAAAGAAGTTCTACCACCTGACCAATAAGCAAAATTACTTCCTGTACTGTAAAAATCATTATAATCACTGGTAGATACAGCAGCAATGGTATTTACATAATAAGAATATCCAAGACCTCCTGAGAATATATTGTTTATTATTTCCTGACCAGTTCCTCCAGTTTGATACATAGCTTTACTTACACTATAAGTGTTTATTAGATTAACTGAATTATGTACAAATGATACATTTTCAGAGTAACCATCATAAATACCATAAGAAGTACTTGTTCCTCCTTCAACGGAAATTGCATTATTAGCTACTAAACCTCGTGCTGAAGATGTTCCTAAACAATAGTAATAGTATAATCCATAAGCATAACTGCTGGCAACTAAGTTTATTTGGTTTCCAATAAACTCTACAGGACCTCTATTTCTGTATAAATAAGCCCCTCTAGGATAAGCTATAGAATTTACACTGTTAGAAATCTTATTATACTTAAAGATTGTAGAATCTTGATAATAAGAATATATACCATAATAGTAGAAATTACTAATTTCATTATCTTCCACTACAAAACTCTTTTGAGCATACGAACTAGGTCCATATAAATATATACCGTAATATCCATTCTTTATTTTATTATTCTTAATAGTATTAAAGGAACTTATAGAACTACTAAAATCGTAAAAAGGAACAGCATTAGAACTAGAAGAAACGACACTTTCCACAATACAATTCTCAACAGTGTTATATGAAGCATTGTTGTAATATACAACTGTATGAGCGTATGAGCCATTGGCTTTAATAGTTACATTCTTAACTGTATAATAAGAGCCACCATAGAATATTAAAGTATAATTAGTATTAGCAGCAGCAGGAGTAGATTGAATAATCACGTCATTGCTATCTCCACTAGCAGATTGGAAAGTAATACGAGCATTTGGTCCTGCTCCGATAACTGGCTGAAGTGCAATTTGAGTATTATAAGTTCCTGAGGCAATATTGAATGTAACATCACCACATACACCTCCTGTATTTAATGCATTTAGAGCATCAGCAAAAGTAGGGAAATCAGAAGTACTATCTCCTAAAGTATAAACACCAGATAAGCATGCGGAAAACTGTTGAGATAATGTATCATTTAAATTAACACCGGCTGTTGGATTTCCATTTGCATTCTGTACCCATACTCTCATATTATGAATGCCGGGAACAAATGTATCAGTATAAACAGTTATTGGTGAGCTAATTGCATTAAAAGCTAAACTGCCAGTCCATGCAAAAGTATCAACAATAACACTATTTAATTCATAAACTAAATCCACAGCAGTAAGGTTACTGGTTCCATAGTTTTTAATCTTAACATCAATATCTACAGGAGTTCCGGATACCTCGCTATTTGTAGGACTAATAATTGAATCCATACCTGCATCAATAGCAGGTGGCGGAGCTACATCAACAACTAATTCTACTCTATTACTAGCACAACCAGCTACTTGTAATCCTAATTTCATATTTGGCCTTACACTATATGTACCGGAAATAGTGCTACTAGGACAAACCCCACCTCCATCAGAATGATAATTTAAAGCACTTTGAAATGGAGTACTACTTGAATTAACAGCAGCATTATTTGAATAACTAGAGCCAGAAACATAATTATCAAAACAAACTTCTATTACAATGTTCGAAACACCATCCCAAACAAAAGGAGAAGAAAAAGTATGTGTATTCCAACCGGCAACTGTTTGATAAGTAGGAGTTGTATAAACTTGTGTTAACCCTGATTGCCATGTTGTCAATGAAGTCACTGAAGTATTTCCAAGTTTAATCGTATAATTATCATGATTATGACCAGTACTAGTTGCACTATTTGGAACAACCACATCAAAAGCTAACGACTCGATAGCACCTCCATTAGCACCTAAGGCATATAACTCAGATGCCAATATCAAGTATTGTTCTTTACTACCAGTATACCATTGGCCGTATGGTGTAGGATATGAAGTTGTTGAACCAACTGTTGTTCCAGTACCAATTGTAAACATTCCTCCTACTCCACTAACAGATTGCACATAGAATGAATCTGTTACATAAAGAGGCCCAACAGTAACAGGAGAACCTGTTCCAAATGGAATAGTATCTAACAAACTGGAAGTATTATACCAATTTATTGTATCCGAAGAAACAGCTGTAAGATTAGCCATAACACCATATGCTATCGACATTGGTGAAGTTACTACCGGATCAACAGGTGTATAGTTAACTTCTATTGGTGATCTAGTAAGAGTGTCATTTACAACATAAGGGTCACCAACAAGGGACACGCTAGCTTTAATAGCAAATGTAGTATCACCCCAATAAGCATATAAATTAGCAGTAGCTGTGAAAGTATAAGTAATTGTATCACCACTTCCAATACTTGCTGTTACATTTTCAGGTGTAGAATATGTTCCATTATCAACCTTATACATAGCTGTTAAATTGCCGCTTACTGTACCATAACCTTGATTATAAATACGAATAGAAACAGTTTCTGAAGAATCAACATTACAACCTTCATTCACAATTATAGAAGCTATTCCAACATCGCCTGAAGGAATACCAGTTACATATGCAGTATCAGGAACTTTAATACTATAACATCCATTAGTACCTAATGTACTACAATAATAAACCGTTGTATCAAACAAATTACCGGTAGCATACGAAGAACCAGAGGAAATAGGCATACTAGATGTGTCACTCACAAACCAAAGAATTAAATTTGGTGATGTGGCTGTAAGCACAGCAGTACCGGCATAAGTAGCTGTTCCACTACTAGCAATAGGTATTGTAGGAAGCATACCATTAAATATATTTACAGACATTGTATCATTAATAGTAATTGGATCATTTAGTAAATCACCTTTTACAATAATATAGAATGTTGTATCTTGCAGTGAAGATAAATCTACTTGCGTACTGAAAGTATAATTTAATGTATCGAGAGGTGCAATTATAGAATTATTACTCTCTGTAACCCATGTTGCTCCAGAATCTAAAGAATATTGTAAATTTAAATTACCGTTTATAGTATCACTACCAGTATTAATAAATCTAGCAGTAACATCTTCCATTGCTGCAGAACAGAATGAATTTTGCATATCAATACTGAGTACAGCAATATCTTGTGATGCTGGTAAGAATTCATCAGCACCCATATCCGGATTTAGTGTATCCCTTATATCACCGTCAATATCCTTCAATACATATGAAAGTGGAGTACCCGATCCATTTATCGCACCACTTAAAATATGAAGGTTTGTATTAGATAAGAAATGAGGATTAATATCCTTTGAATTAACATCTTTACCACTTGCTGCCTGCAAATCAGATAAGCTAGTCTTGTTGCCTGAATAATAAACAAAATTATTTCCTGTAGTGTAATAATTATTATAATCTAACATAGTAAATGAAGATGTATTTGAATAATATGCAGCATAAGCATTTACAGAATATAAGATATTATTATATGCTTGATTATTTGAACCTGAAGAAACATATAAACATCTTGAACTGGTTGATAAGCTATTTATAAAAATACTATTATTACTTAATCTTTGATATGTATTATTTCCAAAGTAAATACCATAATTAGTTCCAGTACCACCTTGAATACTAATCATATTATTAGTAATCAAACCAGGATGCAAACCACTAGCATCACAATAGTATATATATAATCCATAAGCATAACTATTACCTTCTAAATAAATATTATTACCGGAAATAACAGAATTATCACTATAGTATAAGTAAAGTCCTCTAGGGTAATTAGCAACACCAATAGTTGTAATAGTATTACCTTTTACTATTATCGAATCTTGATAATATGAATAAACGCCATAATATCTTGTATTCTCAAATATATTATTAATAAACCTGTTGCCTTTTCCTAAATCTGTAGTACCACTACCTCTTGCATATACAGAATAATATCCATTCACTACTTTATTATTAATAAAACTATTGTATTTCACATTAGCATCACTAAAATAAAATCCATATATTGTAGAGTTTGTAGCAGCCTGTAGATTAAACACACAACTTTTAATAGTATTATGAGTACTATTACCCCATAAAGCAACACCTTTTGCATTTAAACTTGTTATGTTAAAAGTAATTGCATTTATTGTAACATAAGATATATTGTTCAAAGAAATAACTGCTGGCTGCCCAGTTACAGGTGTATAATTTATTATTACATCAGAACTATCATTAGTCAATGACTGAATAGTAATAGTATTTATAGCATTAACTCCCGAAATATTATTAAGAGCAATCCTTGAAGAATATGTACCTGATTCTATATTAAATACAACAGGGCCACAAATACCATAGGTATTAATATAATAAATAACACTATCCAAACTAGAATAATCAGCGCTTGAACTAGGACCAATTAAATAAGTTCCTGCAGGAATTGCTGTTCTAAATTCATTTAATCTCAGGCTATCGTTAGAAGTTTGCAAATCAGATACTCCATTTGGCAGAGATGTCCAGAAATTGATATCATAAGTAACTCCACTAGAAAAAACATAAGTTCCTAATGTCACATTTTTGGATTGACTTGGAAGTAATGTATCATTAAAAGAGTAGGTAGTTTGTGCAACTGAATTAATATCCCAATTAATATTGCAAGTAAATAGGGTATCAATTCCATAGTTTTTAAGTTCAACAATAACATTTGCAGTATCACCCGGACAAGCAGCAAATGGAGATATTAAAGATTTAATACCTGCATCGTCACCTATAAGAATAAATTCGTCAGCCCCAATACAAGGAGCTGTTGTACTTCTTATATCTCCATCAAAATCGTATGGGACCTCAGCAATAGGCGTACCTGCATTAAAAATACTAACACTACCAGCATGCAAATCTGAAGATGATACATAAGATGGATCAATAGATATAGTATTTGCATTATCACTTGAAGCTAATTGAAGTGATGAAAGAGAAGGAACATCACCTCCCCAAAAAGCATATTTATTTCCAGTAGTATAAATATTATTATAATCGCAACTAGAAACACCAGTCGGAGTATTTACATATAAACCATAGCCTATTCCTGTATGAACAAAGTTATTGTTCTCTATAATTAATCCTCCGGTACCGGAAGTCTGATAAAATGCTTTAGAAGAAACGGAGCCAGCTGTAATACTTACGCTATTATGAACAATTTTTGAATTAACTCCATTAGAAATATATATACCATATATATTTCCAGAGCCATTGTTTACACTTATCATATTATTTGCTACAATACAAGTATCAACTCCGGCAACATTCAAATTCAACCCATAACAATATATTCCATATACATAATTTGTAGGTGAAAAATCTAATTTATTATTAATAATTCTTATACCATTACTATTGTAATATGAATAAATACCATAATAATTTGCATTTATTCCATCATGAATATAGTTACCTTTTATAGTAACAGAATCTTGGTAGTAAGACATCAATCCATAGTAATAAAAATCATGGATATTATTATTTTCAATTCTGTTTCCTTTAGCTCTTGTTGAACTATTTATGCCATAAATATATATTGCATAATATGCATTAGCAATATCATTATTAATAATTGTATTATATTGATTAAGACCGGTATAAAACACAATGCCCCTTGCATAAGAATATGTTGTCGTACCAGTTCTTACAATATTACCATCAATAGTATTATAATTAGCACCATTAGTTAAGTGTATTCCATAAGAATATGTACTACCATTATTTCTAACTGTAATATTCTTAATAGTAACATATTGTGCTCCATCAAGTTTAAACACATAATTGTCGGAAGAACCACCAGAAGTATATTGCATTATAACATCAGCAGGATTTCCTGTTGCAGATTGAAAAGTAATAGTAGAAGTATCAGAAGCTCCATTTACCATACCAAGTGAAACTTGTCCATTGTAAGTACCAGGAGCAATATTAAATACTACAGTGCTATCGATACCACAATTATTTAAAGCACTAACGGCTGAAGCAATATCGGCAAAATCTGATGTAGGCGTTCCAACAGTGTAATTTCCATGAAGATAACCATCACAAACTACAACAGTAGTTTCCAAAGTATCATTATAATTAAATCCATCAGCAACACCATTAGGGTTACTAGTCCACATTTTAATGGTAGGAGCTCCAGCAGTAAATGTATAAGTTCCTAGCAAAATAGAATCCACTGATGTCATTGGAGGAGCTAATCCACTCCAGTTAACCGTAGTTTGATTTACACCATTAATTTGCCAATTAAATTCAACAGAAGAAAGATTGGCAGAACCATAATTCATAAAACTAGCATAAACAGGTAATGTTCCTGATATTGATGGGGATACAGGATAATTCAATGCAGTAACTCCAGCATCATTTGCTGGTGGCACCCATATTTTTATATCATCAATAGCCATATCTGAGGTATATGAACTACCTCTTGTACCAATAAGTCTAAGTTTGGTAACTCCTTTATAAGGAATCAAATTAACAGTAGCTTTTTGCCAAAGATTACCCTGGTCACCAGTTTTACTCCAAATATTTACCCATTGTCCACCATACCATATTTCAATATCCATAGTACCCATTGCAGCACCAAACATGTGATACCAGAATTCTAATTGAGGAGCTGATAAACCAGAGATATCCATACAAGGACTTTCAATCTTAGCGACATACGATCCAGAGGAACAAGATGTTTCAGTATATAAATAGATACCGGAACCGGTTGTATGATCTCCTGTTGGTCCGGTATTACTACTAGTAGTTCCACCACTGTGAGGAGCCCAACCATTTGTAGCGCCACTAACATTTGTCCAACCAGCAACTGGAAATATTCCACCGCATGACGGAGAAGCAACATTTGAATTTGACTCAAAATTATCAATCCAAGGGAATGTAGTTATTGGTGAAGAACAGCCCGGAGGAGGTGGTGAATTATATATTATAAATTGAATACTTCCATTGGAAGGCTCTCTTGCAACATTATGAGATAATGATGCATCTTTGGCAATCACAAAATATCTTACTGTATCATAAGTTGCAAATGCGGGAATAGTATCAATTATCCCATTAAAGATAGAACCACCACCCTGCATTCCTATTGTATCCCATACACCAGAATTTCTTTGATAAACCAATAATGCTGTATCTATTCCCGAAGCATCAGTTATCGTAGTCTGAATTATAAAAGGACCATAGTTAAATACAGAGTCCTCAATCAACGGAGTAGAATAAGTAATAGTAGGAGGCTGAAGCTCTGAAAGAGCAGTTGTAACCTTTATATTATCAATAAACCAACCTCTATTTCCATTAGAGCCATTAGCAATTGGACCATCTTTTAGTAAAAATCTGACTTTTACCTGAGAACTATTAGCTGCAATGGAAGAAATATCAAAGGTCTCATGCTTCCACCATGTATTAGTCGGCTGAAGTGTATCGTTAGTAGGAACCCAATCAGTTACATAAGTAGCAGATGAAAATTTATTTCCAAGGTTACCAAATTGACCGGCTCCTAAATACATTGGACTTGTAAGCTGAATCCAAGTGGCACCGTTATCAGCAGAAACTTGAACAATTCCCTCATCCAAATATTCTATTTTACATATTTGATCAAACTCTAACATTACAAATGTATTTCCAGTAGTAGAAAATGAATCTGTTGTTAAAAAAGTTGAATCCCCTGCTGTAACAACACAGGAGTCTGATTTTAGACCCGAAACATAAAAGGAACTGGAAAGCCCCCACGCGTTTGATCCGGTAGATGTTGATGTTACAGCTTGAGTAGAGCCATCAAAATCCTCGTTGTAAACAACAGTTTGGGCTTGTAAACTACTCGAAATAAAAGCTATAAACATTAATGTTGATAGTAAAAAGTACTTCATGATGTAATTATTTAATTAATAAATATGGGTTTACCGTTTAGAATAAAATATTTGCAATACACAAAAACCAAAGATAAACAAAAATTCAATATATTGACAGTGTTATTTATTAATTGACGCTTAAATGCTTATTTGTAACAAAATAATCAATTATTATTAATTTCATACGTTTTTTTACATTAAATATATTTTTATAACAATTTAATAATGGCTTTAATTAAGCTCTATCCTTCTGCATCAAAAATATCAACTCGGATTATTCACAAATAATCCTGACGATTAAGTAAAACTAATAACCTCCACAGAAAGCTTATATCTAATGAAGTTAATAAAATTAAATATTTTTCAATTATCCAAATTTAAGTTTTCCTATATCAGAGTTTTCCTGCATTGCCCTCCGTTATTCATTGCTTATTCAAACAATTCGCTTTGCTTTTGCATGAATAATACCGGTTAATATTCTTATGATTTAATTATTTTCTATGATATCAAAATTGAAGATATTTTCCATATCTTTACGCTTTTAAAATCTAAAACACGTATAAATATTATTATAATTGACAACAGAGACTACTAAAATAGAAAATACTGAGGCCGAGGAAAAGCGACTTATAAATAATAAGTTTAGGCAAATAATGCATTACAGTAAAGTAGACGACCCTGAAAAACGTAAGCAGATAAAAAAGGCCTTTATTTTTGCACAGCAGGCACATGAAGGTGTACGTAGAAAAAGTGGTGAATTATATATTTTTCATCCACTGGAGGTTGCACTTATTTGCACTCGTGATATTGGATTAAAAACCACTTCTATTATATGTGCGCTCATACATGATGTAGTTGAAGATACTGACTATACCTTAAAAGACATTGAAGTGATGTTTGGTAAAAAGGTTGCTAAAATAGTTGACGGTCTCACAAAAATATCTTCCATATTTGCTCAAAGTGAATCATTACAAGCAGAAAATTTTAGAAAGATACTACTAACACTTGCTGATGACGTAAGAGTAATTATAATTAAGCTTGCTGATAGGCTACACAATATGAGGACGCTTGAGTCTATGCCTAAAGAAAAGCAAATGAAAATAAGTTCGGAGACCAGTATATTGTATGCACCAATTGCTAATAGACTCGGCTTATTTGAAATTAAAAGCGAGTTGGAAGATTTAGTGTTGAAATATAAAAATCCTGATGCCTATAGAATTATTTCAGAAAAATTAAAGAGTAATGAAGTTGACCTAAAAAAATCTATTCATAAATTTATTCAACCAATAAAAAAACAACTTGACAAAAGTGGACTTGAATACAAAATTATTCACCGTAATAAATCAATTAGTTCTATTTGGAATAAAATGCAAACTAAGAAGATTAATTTCGAGCAAGTTTATGACATTTTTGCTGTTAGAATAATTTTAAATAGTGATATTGAAAATGAAAAACTGGATTGCTGGAAAGTATATGCAGGTATTACACAGATTTACGTTCCTAAACAAGACCGTTTCAGAGATTGGATTTCAGTACCCAAAGCCAATGGTTATGAGGCTCTTCACACTACGGTTATGAGTAAAAGCGGAAGATGGATTGAAGTTCAGATTAGAAGTAAACGAATGGATGAGATAGCAGAAAAAGGCTATGCTGCTCACTGGAAGTATAAGGACAAAACAGATACTATTGGAGGTTTAGATGTTTGGTTAAGTAAGATACAAGACACACTTAAAAATCCAGATTCTGATGCACTAGCATTTCTAGATGAATTCAAACTCAATCTATTTTCAGATGAAATATATGTATTTACCCCTAAAGGGGATATCATGACCATGCCTAAAGGCAGTACTGTTATAGACTTTGCATACTTAATACATTCTAAAATCGGAGATACAGCAATAGGAGCAAAAATCAACAACCAGTTAACACCATTGAATCATAGGTTGAAAAGCGGCGATCAGATTGAGATTATCACTTCGCGTAAACAGATGCCAAAAGATGAATGGCTGGATTGGGCATATACTGCCAGAGCAAAGTCATCAATTAAGAATTCTATTAATGCTAATAAGCGTAAATACATTCAAAAAGGAGAATTAATATTATCGATTTATTGTGAAAGTCAAGATTTACAATGTAATAACAAACTGGAAAAAGATTTGTTAAATTATTTAGGTTTATCCGAAATTTCAATCCTTTATCTTCGATTGGGGAAAGGACAGCTTACAGAAGAAGATCTTGAAAAATTTATTAAATACAATAAGGAAAAGAATAACTGGATTAAATATCTAAATCCTTTTAGCAAAAAACCTACTATAAGTAAAACGGAGGAGCTCTCAAGTATTATCCAAAAAAAGTTAAAGAAAAAACCCAATGGACTGTTATTATCAAAGAAATATGACCATGCAGAAATCATATTAGCTAAATGTTGCAAACCAATACCGGGGGATGATGTTATTGGTTTTATAGAAAAAAATAATAGTATTAGTATCCATAGAACTACTTGTACTGAGGCATCAGAACTTATGTCAAAGTATGGTAGTAATATAATAAAAGCCAAATGGAGAGAAAAAGGAGACCTTCAATTCCTTACTGGAATAAAGTTTTATGGTAGCGACAGACTAGGATTAATAAATGATGTTTCAAATATTATTTCTTCTGAATTAGGAATAAATATTAGATCTTTTACCGTAGAAACTAACAACGACCTTTTTGAAGGCAGCGTAATGATTTATGTAAAAGACAGTGAGCAATTAAGCACCATTATTAAAAAACTCCAGAAAATTGAAGGCATAGAGAATATATACAGAATAGAGTAATCTATGTTTTCATTAATCTATTGAACCATGAAATTAAAAATAATTTTTGTTGGCAAAACAGAGGCAAATTATTTAAATCAAGCTTGTAATGTATTTGAAAAAAGGCTAAAGAATTATTTACCTTTAGAGATAATAGTTATTCCTGCCTTGAAAAAGGCTAAATCATTAACAATCGAACAGCAAAAAGAAAAGGAAGGAAAACTTATTCTTAATAAAATTGACAATTCAGATTTTGTGGTTCTTTTGGACGAAAAAGGTAAAGAGTTTAGAAGTATTGAATATGCAAAATACCTTCAGGATAAAATGAATAGTGGTATAAAATCTCTTTGTTTAATCGTTGGTGGTCCTTATGGTTTCAGCAAAGATGTGTATTCTAAAAGCCAACAAAAAATTGCTCTTTCTAAAATGACTTTTTCTCACCAGATGATTAGATTATTACTTCTTGAACAATGCTATAGAGCTATGAGCATTCTTAGAAATGAACCTTATCATCATGAATAAAGCAGGTAAACCCGGATTATTCACTAATAATCCTAACGATTAAGTAAAACTAATAATCTCAGTTCGACATAAGATTTCACTCACAAAAAACTTATACCTAATCGAAGTTTATAAGTTTGGATATTGTCCAGATACCCAAATTTAAGTTTTTCTAAATCAACCTGTCCCGAACTTATTTCTAGAGGATTTTCCTGCATTACCCCCACTACTCAAAGCTTATTGATACAATTCGCTTTGCATTTGTATAAATAATGCTGATTAAAAATATGTGATAAAAGCAAATAACAATATCAAATACTTTTCGTTACTTTGCCAATATTAGTTTGTATAAATTATAAATTTAATTAAGATTAAGATAATTTTTATGAGATCATTTTACCTTATACTTGCATTATCCATACTATCAAGTTTTTCATTTGCACAAAAAGAAATAAGTGATTCTTCTATTTTTATTCCATCAATAGGAATACATTATGGCTATCATTTTACAACTGGTGAATTAGCAAACCAATATGGTAATTGCAATGCAATAGGAACAGACTTTAATCTAAAATTTAAAAATCAATTTATTTTAGGACTTGGCTTTGAATATTTTTTTAGTGATAATGTAAAAAATGAAATACCCTATTTTAAAGATATTGTAAATGATCATGGTTATATAATCGATGGTAATGGTCAATATGCCGAAGTGTTTTTATATCACAGGGGTTTTAATGTACAAATATTTACAGGTTATCAATTTAATTTTTTATCACCCAATCCTAATAGTGGCCCATTTATACAAATTGGAACCGGACTAATGCAGTACAAAACTAGAATTGAGAATCCTGAAATGACTGCCCCACAAATAAATGGTGAGAATAAAAAAATGTATGACAGATTAACAAACGGACTTAGTCTAACACAATTTATCGGATATCGATATCTTGGTGCTCGCAACCTAACAAATTTATATGCAGGTTTTGAATTTACTCAAGCCTTTGTTCAGAACAGAAGAACATATAATGCTGATTACAACGAAAATACGAAACTGAGTTATACAGCTATTATGTATAGTTTTAAAATAGGATGGATAATACCAATTTATAGCAAAGCACCTAAAAAGTATTATTATTACTAATCTTCAACCCTGATTATTCACAAATAAACCTAACAATTTAGCTTTATAAAAAAAGCCACTGATAATCAGCAGCTTTTAATTTTATATTATGAATTATATAATCCTATAATTCTACTTCATCCACTTTTATCAGCTTCCCATACATATCGAAAAAGTGTACAAATTTCTTTTTCTCTCCTTGTTTTTTAAGTACCACATAATAATAATCACCATATTTATTATTATACTTTGCATAAATTTCTTTATACCTATATGCAACATCATAATTATTCTTAATATAATCTATTATTGGAGAAGGCAAATCGCCTTTACTTATTTTCTCAGATGAATAACTGCCTTCTAACTCCTCTGTTTCTTCTTCCATCTTTTGTTCATATTTATCAGCGCCTTTTTCTTCAACAACTTCATCAACAATATCAGGCTCATATAGAGTTAAATACGAGCCATTAAAATTATACTGAGCTTCATATACAAGAGGGTCTTTTTTTCTTCCTTGACTCTTCAATAGAATCACAGAATAATATTTTTCTCTTGGTCCTTTTATTATTAAATAAGCTTTATCTACTTTTTTATCTTTGTGATTAGTGCGAATATCTTCTGATATTTTTGAATTTAGTTTACTTAAAGGCACCTCTGTTTTTGAAGATAATTCTTTACCTGAATTATCATAAACAGATTCACACTCCATTGCATTAGTAAAATACTTAACAAGATAATTATGCTCCTTATCATATAAAAACCACTTAACTTCTTTAGCATTTCTATGTTTTTTTGCAAAGCGTTTGGTAACAATAACCGGAACCTTCTTAGTATCTATTAATTTCTGGGTGTCTATTAATTTCTGGGCAAATGATAATTGACTAGTTAAGCCTAATAATAAAAATACTATCAATAATTTTTTCATAATATTATATAAATTAAAAATTAATTCTCTATAAATACCTCCAATAAGAAACCTACAATCTTCTCATAATAGTTTGCTTTCTATCGGGGCCAACTGAAATAACACTAATTTGACAATCAACAGCTTTCTCAATATATTCAATATATTCCATAAAAGTGTCAGGTAATTGATTCTCATCATTTGCATCAGTAATACTCTGTTTCCAGCCTTTATGAACTTCTAAAACAACATCAAGGTTTTTGTCCAAAACTTCAAAAGGCATATAATCAAGCATATTATCATTGATTTTATAATGTGTTGCCACCATTATTTCATCAAAATCATCCATTACATCAGCCTTTGTAATTATTAAATCCGTAACTCCATTAATCATTATAGAGTATCGTAAAGCAGGGAGGTCTAACCATCCACAACGTCTTATACGACCTGTAGTAGCGCCATATTCATGTCCCTTTACTCTCAACTCCTCAGCTGTATTATCAAAAAGCTCTGTTGGGAAAGGGCCACTTCCAACTCTTGTACAATAAGCCTTAAATACACCAAATACTTTACCGATACTATTAGGAGCAACTCCCAAGCCTGTACAAACTGCAGCACTTACAGTATTTGAAGAGGTGACAAATGGATACGAGCCAAAATCAACATCCAATAACGTTCCTTGTGCACCTTCTGCTAAAACAGTTTTACCAGCTTTTAGACTATCATTTATAAATTGCTCACCATCAATAGTTTTAATATCACTGATATAATCTATCGCATTAAGCCACTTTTGTTCATATTCATCAAACTTTAACCCATCTATTGTATGCTGATTTATATCAAAAGAATATGTTTTTAAAATATCAAAATGTAGGGATTTTAATTTCTCATAACGCTCCATAAAATTAGCCATAGATATATCTCCTATTCGAAGGCCTAAACGTGCTATTTTATCAGTATATGTTGGTCCAATTCCTTTTAAAGTAGATCCAATTTTAGAATCGCCTTTGGACTTTTCGTATGCCGCGTCCAACATTCTATGAGAAGGAAGAATAAGATGCGATTTCTTTGAAATAAAAAGGTTTTTACATGGTTCAGCACCTTTATCCTTAAGCTTTTCTAATTCATCTTGTAAAATTTTAAGATCAATTATTACACCATTGCCAATTATATTAATGGTCTCAGGGTGAAATATTCCTGAAGGAATAGTATGTAAAATATGCTTTTGACCATTAAATTCTAATGTGTGACCAGCATTAGGTCCGCCTTGAAAGCGTGCAATAATGTCATACTTAGGGGTAAATACATCCACAATTTTTCCTTTTCCTTCATCTCCCCATTGAAGGCCTAAAAGGATGTCAACTTTCATTTTGTTCATAAGAAAGAATATTACTTTGACTCATTTTCAGAAGTACAATCTGCATAAAAAGTCAAAGAATGATGGCTAATTTTAATATTAAATAACTTCTCTAAAGAATCTTGAATCTCCTGAATCCTAGGGTCACAAAATTCGATAATTTTTCCGTCCTTTGAACAAATAATATGGTCGTGTTGCTTAAATTTATAAGATTTTTCAAATTGAGCACTATTATTACCAAATTGATGCTTTGTTACCAATTTACATTGTTGTAAAATATCTATTGTATTATATAAAGTAGCTCTACTAACACGATATTTATTCTTTTTCATTTGAGAGTATAGTGACTCAATATCAAAATGTTTTTCACTAGAATAAATCTCTCTAAGTATAGAGAATCTCTCTGGAGTTTTACGATGTCCCTTTTGTTCAAGATAGTTAGTAAAAATCTGTTTTACAGTTTCATAACTATCGTCCATTTTATGATTCTTAGGTATCATGAATTAAGTGCTTTAATTAAGCCATAAAAATATTAAAAATTTGCCTTATTTAGAATAGAACTAAATAAATATTATCCACAAACAAACAAAAAAGCTATATATGTCTATTATTCACGCTTTTATGTAAATAAAATTATTAAAAGTAATGAAAAAAGTACCTCTTTATTCTAAAAAACTTGATAAAAAAAATTAGCAAATGGGAACAAAATTGCAATAAAGATTAATAAAATATTTAATGTTTGTACATTTTGTACTTTTGCATTTCTATAATATTTACATAAATAAGTAGCATCAAAAGTTGATACAGTTATGGCTATAAAAATTGACATTCCGAAGCAAATGAGAGCTGTTGTACAATCTTCTCAAGGGGGAAAATTAGAGATAAAAATGGTTGATGTACCTAAACCCGGTAAAGGTCAAGTATTGGTTAAAATGGAGTATGCATCAATTAATCCCTCAGATTTAAGTATGCTACAAGGCACCTATATAAATAAACCTAATTATCCAATTATTCCCGGCATTGAAGGCAGTGGAACTGTTATTGCTGTAGGTGGAGGAATTATCCCAGCAGTAAGAATGGGGAAAAAAGTAAGCTGTACTTCTTCCGATAATTTGGGAGGAACTTGGGCTGAATATACACTTACTTCGGCTATGCACGTTATACCCACACCTGATAACATAGACTTTAAACAGGCTGCATCACTAATAGTAAATCCACTTACAGCCTTGGCTTTTGTAGATATTATGGCTAAACATAAAACAAAAGCTTTTGTAAATAATGCAGCAGGAGGCGCACTTGGGAAAATGCTTATCGCCCTATCCATTAAGGAAAATTTTGATTTAGTAAGTATTGTTAGAAACGATAAACAAGTTGAATCATTAAAAGAACTAGGGGCCAAATACGTCCTTAATAGCAGTAGTTCTTCTTTTCCTGAGGATTTAAAAGAACTAACAAAAAAACTAAATATCACATTATTCTTTGATGCTGTTGGAGGTCTAAGTACAAATGATTATATCTTATCAGGAATGGAAGGCAGCACAGTATATTTATATGCAAATCTATCGGAGGAAAAATCGTGTTTTGACAGCAGAGTATTATTACAACAGAATAAGGAAATTAAAGGTTTTTATTTAGGAAATTACTCTTCAAATCAAGGTATTATAAAAACATTGAAAAGAATTAAAAAAGCTCAGAGCTTACTAAAAAATGAACTTAAAACAACAATCAGCAAAACAATAAATATTGAAAAAGTGGAAGAAGCTGTAAATTCATATAAAACCAATATGTCGCAAGGTAAAATACTGCTAAAATGTAGTGAATGAATTTAACAAACCTTTATTCAAAGTGATAATTACTTAAATTAAAGAAAAAAGAATTATTAAATTCCTTTAAGATATTCAGCCATTATATCTTTCTTACGACGAGATACAGGTATTTTTGAATCGTCGGCGAGTACGATATAACCACCATCAGATTTTACATACTTTTTAATATATGAGATATTTATCAGGTGTGAACGATGAGGGCGAATAAAATTGTAATCAATAAGCAATTCTTCACTTTCTTTCAAAGTCTTTGATATCATAATCCTACGACCATCATTTAAAAAGTAATTTGTATAATAATCATCAGCTTGGCATCGGATAATATTCTTCACCTTAATAATATGCATTCCTTCCGCTGTAGATAAAACTATTTTCTGGTCCTCCTTATTTTCTTCTAAAGTATTGCTAATAAGATTATCGACATTTGTCTTATTAGTTAGAATATATTTTCCCGCCTTATCTACCGCCGCTTTAAGCTCATCTGTATCAATAGGTTTTAGCAAATAGTCAATTGCATTAAACTTAAATGCCTTGATAGCATACTGGTCAAATGCAGTTGTAAAGATAAGATTGAAATTTCGTGAATTTAATTTACGAATTAGGTCAAAACCATTTCCATCAGGCATCTTTATATCTAGAAATACCAAATCCGGCTTTACAATTGAAAGCAACTCAAAGCCTGTTCTAACATCCTTTGCTTCACCAATAATTTGGACATTCTTACAAAATAGCGAAAGCATTTGCCTAAGCGTTTGCCTTGACTTTTCTTCATCATCTATTATAACTGTATTCAACATTCTCATTATACAAATATTTAAATTCTACACTCCTTATTTAAAACCATCATGTTCGCTAATATATTCTATATCAATTATTAATATCACTCTTGTACCGATAGCAGTTCCATTTTCATCTACTAAATCATAAATATGCAATGGAGGCTCATTAGAACTTCTATTTAATATTTCCAGACGTTTTTTACTAATTAGCATCCCTTTAGATTCATGCAATTTATCAGATTTATTCTCATAAAAGCTCCTTCCCACTCCATTATCTTCAATAGTACACCGGAGCTTATTATCTTTTAAATCAAAACTAATTCTCAGCTTCCCTCTTCTCTCTTTGAGTGGTGCAAGACCATGAATAATTGCATTTTCTACATATATCTGTATAAGCATACCGGGTATACTAACAAACTCTTTATCAATGTATTTATCAACAAATATTTCATAATCAAATCTATTATCAAAACGAAGTTGCTCCAAAACTATATAATGATTTAACATTTCTATTTCGTTTTCAAGCGGAATAATACTTTTGCTACTATTATTGAGTATTATCCTCATTAACTTAGAGAACTTAGAGAGATACGAAATTGATTCTTCTTTTTCATTATTCAGTATAAAACTTTGAATAGAATTAAGTGTATTAAAGACAAAATGTGGATTCATTTGCAATCGCAATGATTGTTTTTCAAGTTGATAAATTTGTTTCTCGACATTCGACTTAAATTTTAATCTTTTAAACCTCAGTCTAACAACAACAACAATTATTATTAGTAACACTAAAATAACAACTGAAAGGAACCAAAATGTTTTATACCAATCCTCTTCAACAATAATTGTTAAATAATATGGTTCAGTATTCCATACGCCATATTTATCAGCAGATTGCAGTGAAAACACATACTTTCCGGAGGGAACATTTGTGTACGTTGCTTTTGCTAATACGCCATTATTATTTATCCAATCAGTTTCATAATTAATAAGTTTGTGTCGGAAAATCTCCTTGGATGAATTCTTAAGGTTTAGCTTTGTATATTCTATTTCAAAAGAGTTTAAACTCGGTTTTAAATAAACTGTATCACCAAAATCTACACTATAAATACTTCCACTTTTAGGCACATTAAAGGCACTAATACATAAATCTGCTTGATATTCTTTATTATTTATCTTTCTAGGATTAAAAACATTAAAACCTTTCATTCCCCCCATATATATATTATGATTGTCATCAATCAAATCAGCGCCAAAATTAAACTCTGATGACTGAAGCCCATCATCAACATTATAAGTATTAACAATCAACGTATGTATATTCAACCTATTTATCCCAAGGTTGCTGCTCAACCAAAGATAGCCCATACCATCGTCAATAAGGCTATAAATTATATTATTAGATAATCCGTCTTTAGTTGTAAACCAATCTATTTCCTCGCTATTGAGATTAAGTCTATTCAGTCCTCCACCAATGGTAGCTATCCAAAGATAGCCTTCGCCATCATCATAAACTTTAAATATTTTATTTGTACTTAAACTAGCTGGATTTCCTTCTTCATGATAATATCTTTTAAAACTATTTGTCTTTGGTTGAAACAAATTTAATCCATGATAAGTGCTTACCCACAATCTACCAAAGCTATCAAAGCTGGAATTATAAACATAATTTGCACTTAGTGAGGAATTATCTTGAGGATTGTGGGCATAAATGATTGAAGTAAAGTTTGTATAGTCTATTTTAACTAGTCCTCCAAAAGTACTCACCCACATATATCCCGAAGTGTCTTCTAGCATATTCCACACTGTATTATTAGGCAATACCGAATTAGAATCTTTGTAAATAAAGTGAATAATTGAACCATCATTATTGATAATATTTATCCCTTTATCAAATGTACCAACCCACATACGACCATATTTATCCCTTGTTATAGAACGTATTCTATTTGATGATAGTCCATTCTTCTTAGTTATAAATCTAATTTTATGAGTGTTATTATTATAAATATTGACACCTTTTTCTGTTCCAACCCATAGCTCATCATTGTTGTAACAAAACGACCAAATATGATTGTCGTTAAATCCTCCATCATTTGCATTAAATGTCTTAAAAAATAATGGTTCCGGGCTTAAACATATAAATCCATTCCATGCTGTCCCTAACCACAAATTATTATACTGATCTTTTTTCATGCAAGAAATATCCTCATCTTGCGGATTAAAAGCTCCATTCTTTGTCTTACCAATATTTGGAAATTTAAAAGGACTAAATTTTTTGTTTTCAATATTATATTTAATTAAACCATGAACCGAGACCCCAAATAGGAATTCTTTTTCATTAAAAAGCATTCCACTTAAAAAAACATTTTCACCAATATCATTAGAGAAAGGATACAATTGTTCAATGGTATCTTTATCCGAGCACAAAATATTTAATCCATTTTCTGAACCAATAAACATAATGCTATCATGAAAATTTTCAATAAAAGTAATATGATTGTCGCTTATCAGTGGTTTAGCATAATGATATATCTTCTCATCAATAACACTTATTTTATAAATACCATTAGAAGTACCAACCCAAACATATCTATCATCAAATTTTACAATTTGCCGTATTTCAATCTCATCTAATTCAGTTTCATTTTTAACCAGTTTTGACAAGGATATCACGCTGTCTCTTTGAGAGTTAATAATATACAAACCTTTTTGAGTACCTACCCATATCCTATTTTGAGCATCAACATAAATAGCATGAATAGTGTCATCTAATATGGGATATCGAATTGACAGCTCTATGTTTTCTCTTTTAAAATCTATATACCTTAAACAATTAATACCACCATCAGTCCCCACCCAAATATTTTTCTGTTTGTCTTGAGTGATAACATTAATAGTATTATTACTTAGGTTCGTTTTACTATCGCCTACTTTCATTCTAAAAATATCAAAACGGATACCATCATACCGATTTAGTCCATCCCATGTACCAAACCAAAGTAGACCTTTATGATCTTCGTATATACAACGAATAGTATTTTGCGAAATTCCGGGTAATGTCTTTTGAATCTCAGTAGTTATGCGCTGTACTTTATAATCTATAGAATTTGATTGAGCATAAGAAATAATTTGAAATAGCAAGAAAAATGTACTAATAATAACAGTATTAGGTCTACTTTCAACCTTGCTAATTATACGAAAAACAGATAATTTATAAGACAATTGCAATAACAGAATTTGTAGTATAAATTTAACTCCTCTGTTTATCCCCTGAAAAATTAAATGAATATTGTCAATGATTTTAAGCACTATAAATATTTAAGGTGTTTTTATGAGCACGAATTTAATTAAAAATGTTGAATATTTTGCTAATTAACAAATAAATATTAGCATTTCCTTTTTATTCCATAACAAATATCTAACATCACAATTTCAATATTATATTCTGTACAAGCTCTCAGTACTACATAAATTTCTTCACCCAATGATATTGGATTTTGCTCAAACAAAAAAAGAAATTTAAATGATTGACATTATTATGCAAATTCGACTGGTAAAATTGCTAAATCACAAGTCTATCTTTAAGATTATTTATCTTTAATGAATAAGTATCTACAAACAATTTTTTATAGTGATTTTTAGTTAGCATTTTACATCTACATATAAATTGTCATAAAACATTATATAATAGCCTTGTTATTATTTTGTAGCAATAAAAAGGCTGCCCTTTTTTACAAGAGCAGCCTTTTATTTTTGCTTTATTACACTTTATTATCTTTTCAAAACTATATTACATATATCTACGTTCGATATAACTTTTTAATTGAATATAAGCATTGTCTTTTGTTTCCCAAAGATTCTCATCTTTCATATCTTCTAAAAGAAAAATAGCTGATTGAAGATTCTCTTTATTATCTAGTTCTTTTATGGCAGCATTAAAATCTTTAGCTCTACCTTCAAATAAATCATTAATAATCATAAACTTATCATTAATACCTATTCCATGTTTAAGGCTTTTAATTGCTTTCCTTTTCAATTTTTGTCCCATTAAAGCATCCTCTTTTTCCTCATTTTCTTCATCTTCCTGTTCAACTTCTATATCAAGTACATGAACAATTTTTTTCTTCCCACTATTTGTTTTATCTACCTTCTGTTCAGCTTTCTTTTCAATTTTTCTAAGGCTAGGCCTTTCTTTTACAGGTTCCTTTATTTTTTCCTCTTCCACATCTTCAAGCTCTTCCTCAATTGAAGCAATTGTATCTTCGATATTATCTTCAGTAACTTCAGGTTCCACATCTTCAACTTCTAATTGAGCGTCCAAAATTTCTTCCTGCTCCCTAATTTGTGTTTCCTTTTTAACTTCAAACTCATTGTTAGCCTCATCAAGCAAATCCTCTATTTCTTTATCAATAGCTTCTATCTCAGGTTTTGAAAAATTAGCAGAATCTAAAAACATACTATCCACTAATTCATAAAGATTCCTTATATTCTCTTTAACAATATCAACCTCAATTAAAGGTGCTTTCTGCTCATAATTAACAAGCTTTTCCAATTGCATTTTTATGCTATCAATCAGCTCAATAGGATGTTTTTTCTGTCCAGAATTCATAGTTTAAAATTTATTTATTCACATTACTAAAATAACAAAGTGTTTTCCTTAAATTTGCCTTTTTACAATCAATAAAATACACTCATTAAAATCGAGTGTAAAGATATTCTAAATAATACAAATATACGAGAATGTTTTTAGAGAATTCAACAAATAATAAACAAGAATCGGGCTGGATAGAAGTAGTATGTGGATCAATGTTTTCTGGCAAGACAGAAGAGCTTATACGTCGCCTTAAACGAGCTAAAATTGCTAAGATGAAAGTGGAAATATTCAAGCCTGCTATTGATGTTCGCTATGATGAATTAAAAGTTGTTTCTCATGACAAAAACGAAATCCCATCCACTCCGGTAGAGACTTCTAATAATATTTTGCTACTCGCCAATGATGTGGAAGTAGTAGGAATAGACGAAGCTCAATTTTTTGACGAAGAGCTCCCACAAGTATGTAATGAGCTGGCTAATAGAGGCGTAAGAGTTATTGTTGCCGGCTTGGACATGGACTTTAAAGGAAAACCTTTTGGCCCAATGCCACAAATAATGGCATCAGCGGAATATGTTACTAAAGTACATGCAATATGTATGCGCTGCGGTAAATTAGCGCATATTTCGCACAGAACAGTTATAAATGATAAATTGGTAATGCTAGGAGAAACAGAAAGCTACGAGCCCCTTTGTAGAGAATGTTTTAATAAAGCCAAACAAGAAAACTAATGTAATATACTAATATTTCAACTCATTGGAGGTTGATGCAGATTCATCTATAATTCTTTTCATTGGAATACTATATCGCAATTCTTTTTTATTATTAGATAAATTACCATGTTGAAATGAACCTTCCTTAATATTCCTTGGGACCTTTATTAAGGTAGTATATTTAAGATATTTAAGTAAATCACTCTTTGTAAGCATACTCTCATTATTATTAAAATAATAATTTATATAAGGAGTAATATTCTTCACTTTTACCTTATTCCTCGTAATACTTATTAATTTTGGGTAATAAAATTTTTTCTCTTTTCCTAACAACTTATAATATGCTTTATTCAATGCACGTGGGTTATCAAATTCGAACTCTACCCCTATTTTACCCAATGCCAAAGTGGTATATGTCTTAATATTGTGAATTCCAGAAATTGTACTTAAATCAGCGGCTGCCTGTGAAGGAAATGACACAACTGAATTTTTAATCTCATCTTGTAAATCTTCACCACTTAGATTGATCAAACTACTGATGGCATTAACTTGAATTCCAACAAAAGCAGTTCCACTTTTATCTGAATTTATATTTACAACATTCAGTATATCAACACATGACGTTAAAAGAAACAGTGTGATAAAAATTATAAAACGACTTATTTTATTTACAAAAGGCATTACTGTAATTTATTTAATGATTTTAGATGAATAAATATTCTCACCATACAAATTTACTATTCTTATAAAGTACATGCCTTTTGACAAATCCTGCATTGAGATGTTTGTATGAAAATACATATTTCTTCCTAAATCTTCACTACTGATTTTTCGCCCATTAATAGACCATAATTCTACTGATAACTCCTGATATTCATTACTCTCAATATACAAATCTAAATTCCCATCAACAGGATTTTGGTAGTTTACTTTTAAGTAATTATTATCATTTTTAGCAACAGTGGAAACTTGATTATCAAAATGCAACTCAAGCGAAACAGGCAAGTGATCGCTCATATTATACAAAGCATTTATAATGTTAGCAGGAGCACTATTGTTTGTTCCAGAGTTTATAGATTTGTTAAAATGATTTCCATCATTTCCAATAACAGTATAGCTATTAGCAACATAATTAACATGTGCATTTCCTTGCTTTAAATCATTAGAAATAAGAATAAAATCAAATCTATCATCACAACCTCCCCCGGAGGCACATCCATTTGATGAAGAATGTGTAGACTGAGTATGTATATCGGCATAACTGCTAGAATTATTCCAATTCCCGGGGCGATTTATAGGATCAAAAAAACGATAATTAATATCAGAATAATTTATCAAATTCTTGTAAGACTGTTCGTTACTACTTCTAATATTAAAATCACCCATAAAAGTATAATTACCATGATAATTATGATTAACAAGATATGTCATTGCATCAGAAGTCATCTGATCTCTATCGGCTTTATCAGAAGAACCACTTCCTGCCTTCAGGTGTCCAACAATAAAATTTACCCATGCAGTATCATGCGACTGAGCAAGATTTGGACTTTTATAGTATAGCTTATACAAAACTATATCCCTAACATGATTCTGAAGGCTTTCGGCACTAACATAAACAAGTTTGGCTTTATTGTAATACAACATATTTGTTAAATCACTACCATTAGTATTGATATAATCAGCTTTACCATATATCTTTAGAGGATTATTATTCATAACCGAATCAAGAAGGCGGCCAATAACATAAGTATTGCTTGCCAACTCGTTAACGGTAAAAATATCCGGATTTACATAGTTAATAATAGTCCTTAGATATCCTTCTTTGGTTGCCATATTATTATTACTAGCAGTACAATATGAGGTAATATTCCCATAATTTAAAAGATTATATTGCATTACTTTAATATCATCTTGTGCCCTTAACAAAAGACTTGAAAAGGCTATTATTACTATTATTATCGCTTTATTCATTATACATTATTTAAAATAAATTATTGTTACTATTAACCCAATGCGTCAATAGCTTTTGAAATTCTTTTTATAGTTTCTTCTTTACCTATTATCTCAATGATATCAAACATATGAGGACCTTTAGCGGCACCTACTACACTTAAACGAAATGCATTCATTACCTTCCCCATACTATATTCATTTTCAAATATCCAGGCTTTTACAATTTCTTCAGTTTTCGCACTACTAAAATCTGCTATTCCGTTAAGAACATTAATCAAATCAGTCATCATTGCCGGAGTATTCTCTTTCCAGTTTTTCTTTTTTGTTTTGGCATCGTATTCGGTAGGTGCTACAAAAAAGAATGAGCTTTGCTCCCATAAGTCTTTAACAAATACCGCTCTGGATTTAACAATAGAGACTATCCTCACCAGCTTATCGAAATCTACATCAATATTCTTAGTTTGAAGTTGCTTATTAAACAACTTTGCCAACTCAGCATCGTCACTTTTAATCATATACTGGTGGTTAAACCACTTTGCTTTTTCAGGATCAAAGCGAGCCCCAGACTTATTAACTCTTTCAAGACTAAACTTCTTTATTAATTCTTCCATACTGAAAATCTCTTGCTCAGTACCACTATTCCACCCCAAGAGGGCAAGCATATTAATAAATGCTTGAGGGAAATATCCTTCTTCTCTGTATCCCATTGATTTTTCTCCAGTTTGTGGATTTACCCATTGTGTAGGAAAAACAGGAAAACCTAATTTATCGCCATCACGTTTACTTAATTTCCCATTTCCTTTAGGTTTTAAAAGTAACGGTAAATGCGCAAATTGTGGGGTTTCCCAACCTAGAGCCTTATAAAGCATAATATGCAATGGCATTGATGGTAACCACTCTTCACCTCTGATAACATGAGATATTTCCATTAAGTGGTCATCAACAATATTAGCAAGATGATATGTAGGCATTCCATCTGACTTAAAAAGGATTTTATCGTCAAGAGTAGCTGTATTTACTTTTACATCGCCTCTTATAATATCTTGCATTTCTAACTCATAATCCTCTGGCATTTTGAACCTAACAACAAAGTCATCACCTTGAGAAATCAAGTCTTTTGCTTTTTGCAACCCTATATTTAAAGAATTATTAAGGCTATTTCTATTAGCATGACTATAAACGAAAGTATTGCCTTGCATTTCAGCATCAGAGCGTAATTTATTCAACTCGTCAGCAGTATCGAAAGCATAATATGCCCAATCATTTTCTATTAGCTTATCAGCATAAGCTTCATACAAATCCTTACGATCCGATTGACGATAAGGTCCAAAATCACCTCCACTAATTACAGATTCATCAATCTCTATTCCACACCACTGTAAAGCATTAATAATATAGTCCTCAGCACCTTCAACAAAACGGCTTTGATCTGTATCTTCTATTCGCAATATCATTTTCCCACCATTCTGACGAGCGAATAAATAATTGTATAATGCTGTTCGAACACCACCAATATGTAATGGTCCAGTTGGGCTTGGTGCAAATCTTACTCTTACTGTTTTCTCTGACATTTCTAAAAAAAATTTAAGGCGGCAAAGTTAATCAATTTGAAGCTTTAAAATAATATTGATTTATTGTATCAGGCATTATCAAAAAGAGCAATCGTATCCTCACTTTGTTAACTCGGATTATTCACAAATAATCTTGACAATTAAGTAAAACTAAAGTGATAAAATAATTATCTAAATTCATTACTTAACCTCAATCTCATCCATAAAAATAAATCCTTTTCCCCCTTCGCCGGGGTGACCTTTTGGACAAATATTATGATTCTTAGCAAAAACTTTTATATATCTGAATGATTTATTATTAATTGCTATTTTGAAATCCTTAATTAGAGGTCCCTCCGCAAATTTACTAACGGTATTAGTAATAACACCCAGAGGTTTGAAAGTAATTGAATCATTTGACCCCAAATATTTTACCTCAACAGGCATCCAAATCCATGAACGAGTATCCTGCAAACAATTTACACTAATGCTATGAATTTTTTTTGACTTACCTAAATCTACAACGGCTTCAAAATCTTCCCAATAATAACCTTGCCAGTCACCTGTTCTAAAGTTCAATGTTCCTTTTATGCCATCTATTAAAGCATCATTTCCACCGGCATTATATTGCTTATGCCAAGGAAAATCCTGATTTGGCCATTTATTGCTTATCGAAATTTTCATTCCTTCTGGTATCTTATAGAAATATGCAATTACTACCGGACTTTTATCCTTCCACATTCTAAGTTGACAACTGCTTTTAATAAAAAAAGGCAAATTATATTCACACTTAACACCATTATCAATAGAATAAAATATTTTTTCATCATCAATTTTCTCAATCACAACTATTGTAGAATCCCTAAATGTCCTTTTCCCCTTAACTATTGTAGGTGTAGTGACAATAAGATAATCAGAAATTATCGATTTTGGTAAATCGGCATCATTAAAGTCAATTGAGTTGCTATCAGTCATTTCAAACACTAACTTGCCACCATGCATAATATCCTTATAATCAATATAAGCCTTGCTATATTTTTTATTATTTAAAAATATTGCTCCTACAACGGCATCTGGCTTTTTGGAACCAGTCCTCTCTATAATAAACCGTTTTCCACTTTCAAGATTAATTATTGTTTTATCAAAAAACGGTTTACCAAACACATATTCTCCATTTGCCGGATTAACAGGATAAAATCCTATAGTAGATAAAACATACCATGCCGACATTTGTCCACAATCCTCGTTACCACAAAGCCCTTGGGGAGTGTTTTTATAAAAATTATTTACAATTTTACTAACATACTTTTGTGTTTTTTTAGGCCTGTTTACATAATTATAAAGATATGCCATATGATGGCTAGGTTCATTTCCATGAGCATACTGACCTATCAGACCGGTAATATCAGACTGCTGTCTTCCAATTGTTTTGCTATTTGCCGAAAACAAATTATCAAGCTTTTTCTCAAAATTTTCCCTTCCTCCATTTAATTTTATAAGAGTATAAATATCTTGAGGCACATAAAAACTATATTGCCATGAATTAGCCTCAGTATAATTAAAATCTACTTCCGAAGGATCAAAAGGAGTCTTCCATGTCTGATTTATCTTTGGTCGCATATAATTAGTCTGGGAGTCGAATAAATTCTTATAATTTTGGGCTCTTTTAATAAATTCCTTATAAATACTATCATTGCCAGATTCTTTAGCTAATGTAGCAATACACCAATCATCATAAGCGTATTCCAATGTTTTGGAAACAGATTCAGCAGCATCACCACTAGAAATATATCCATATTTACGATAAGCATTAAGCCCCGAATTGTTTTCATAAGCACTTGTAAGCATCATTTGCAACAGAGTATCTGCCTGAATATCTGTCAAACCTTTCATATAAGCATCTACAATTACCGGAATGGAATGATATCCAATCATGCATCGGGTATAATTTGCAGCAAGTTCCCAAATAGGAAGAGTGCCACCGTCATTATACTGATTTTTAAATGTTTGTATATATTCTCTAGTACGCTTGGTATCAATAATAGTATATAATGGATGAGTGGCTCGGTATGTATCCCAGAGTGAAAACACAGTATATTGATTCGATTTTGTTTTATGTATTTTTAAATCCATCCCTCTATATCTGCCATCAACATCAGAAAACATATTAGGAACTATCATAGTATGATATAGTGAGGTATAAAAATTAGTTTTTCTTTCAATATCCTTATCTTCTATTTCAATTTTACCAAGCTCTTTACGCCAGTAATTCTGATTAGCCACTTTAATACTGTCAAAATCCCACGAAGGATTTTCTACAGATAAATTTTTCACCGCACCATCAATATCTACAGCAGATATTCCAACTTTTACCAGTATTTGTTTGTTCTCAATAGTTCCAAAATTTATTGATGCAACCACTCCTTTATCCAAAACAAACTCATCAGAATTGAACACACTATCCTGTGACTTTATATTAATATTCAGGATTTTATGTGAGAAAACCATCACAAAACAAACAGTTTGATGTTGTGCCCATGCTTTAGAAATTCTATATCCTTCAATAGTAGAATCGTTTACTTTTTTAAAATAAGATTTTAAAACTATATCTCTGTGTTGAAGGTCAAGAACAATCTTATTACTATCCTCATTATCAAAAGAGTACCTATGCATTCCTGTTCTTGTAGTGGTTGTAAGTTCTGCCAAAATATTGCCTTTATCTAAAAGTACTTTATAATAACCGGCTTCAGCTTTTTCATTTTTGTGAGAAAAATGAGAAGAATATTTAGTTTTATCAAATACAGAATTACCATGAATAGGCATAATTAATATATCACCATAGTCAGAAACTCCTGTACCACTTAAATGAGTATGTGAAAAGCCATATATTATCGAATCGGAATAATGATATCCCGAACATCCATCCCAACCTCCTAATCGAGTATCCGGACTTAATTGCACCATTCCGAAAGGCGAAGTGGCTCCGGGATATGTGTGTCCATGACCTCCTGTTCCGATAATAGGATTTACATAATTGAGGATGTCATTCTTTGTATTATTTTTATTACAATTTGTAAATGAAACAATCAATAATACCATTGTAAACAAATAAAAAAACCTCTTCATATGACTTCAAAATTATAAAATTTAACAAAGATAGTTTTTTTTGCTTTTATACTAGAAGATGTTAATTTATAAATCTACATAATTAAACATTCTAAATATCAACAATATAACAATTTAAACTCTAGTGTAATCTTAAATCAAAATTATCAACATTAATAGTCCAGCAAATAGAATCACAAACCTGCTTCGACAATACATCTAATCGATCTCCATCAACAGTATATATAGTTTCCCCATTACGCTCATATATAGCTCTTACAGAATAAGTTTCTGGAATAGGCATAACATAAGTAACTTTTGAATTCCATGCTGTATCTCTAAGAATTAATTCACCATTATCCACATTGCCTTTATATAGCTCGAAAGGAACCCAATTAAAATTATTATTAATAGTAAAAAAAAAGTCCACTTCTGCTTCTCTAGGTCTTTGAGTTTCACAATCAGAATAATCGTAGGTATAGCAATCCACATCACTATCATCGAAACTCCCCTTATTGCATGATGTTGATACTAAAACAATTACCAATAATACCAAAAGCTTGTTATTACTAATTTTTATTCCCATATTTCATTATCTATATTTGGTTTATCGTAAAAAGGAATCATAAAACCAATGCCTAAATTTATTCTGCTATTTGAAACTCCTTCCAATACGAACTTAGCATATTGATATGAAAGATCAAATACCAACCAATCTTTTTGAAAAGAGACGCCCATTTCCGGTACCATATAAAAATTGGGACTAATACCTTCAGAATAGCCTTTATATTTGCCCCAATGTCCTTGAAAATCTATTGCCACAAAAGGTTTTATAGTAAAATAATTATATTTACTCAAAAGAAAATTCTTTCTTAATTGTACGCCTATAATTCGTCTCTTCTCCCAAAGTTGATAGTACACATTCTTACTTTGCTGCTTAACAATACTATGCTGGCTAAACCTAGTACCATAGCGTATATTAAAATCTAAATTATATCGAGATTCTCTGACTCCAATACTCATATAACACATATAATCATCGCCATTAAAAGAGGTGCTAAAATTAGATTGAAATGCCGAAAAAATCGGAGTGTAAATTTTCTTAAAATTTAAATCTTTAATAGTTTTAATCACTTTTCTATTCTCTGTAACATAAGCTATTCTTGTAATTTCCTTATTTTGGCAAAGATCATTATTATCCAACTTCAGCAAAGAATCCAATGCATAAACATTTTCAAATTTAACAGCAGCCTTAACCAAATCCTCAAGTGTAGAAGACTCTATATCTACCCAATTAATTCTCTTATAAAATAAATCGAAAAGAACAGTATCATTTTTGATTATAGCAATATGCATGGGTGAAATTCCATCTTTATTCTGATGCAAAATCTTAGTTTTAGCTTTAATGAGTCGAGAAACAATAGCAGTATCTCCATTTAGAGCAGCATAATACAAACTAGAATTAAAATTTCTATCTAAAATATTTGCATTGGCACCATAAAAAAGCAACATATCAACAATAAAATAATTGCCGTAATATGCTGCGTAATTCAAAGCTGTACCATATTTATTATCATACAAATCTAATTTTGTACTTTTGATATAAAGTAACAACTGAGCCATATCAATATCACCATTAGCAGAAGCCGCCATTAAAGGTGTATAACCATCGTAAGTGCCAAGGTTTGTATTGGCTCCATAATATAATAATGTCTTAACAACCTCTATATGCCCATTATTAACAGCATAAAAAAGAGCAGTAGCTCCCTGTCCATCTCTATAGTCTAAATTTACTCCAAGATTGATAAATACATTTACGCTATTCACTTCACCTTTACTAGCAGCAACAATAAAATTATAGTGAACTTCAATACTATCTTGAGAAGAATATTTTGATGTTTGCGAATATCCATTTTGCGTCAACAAAATCAATAAGAACAACAAAGTAGATGTATAAATGGCACGCATTATTTTGTATTATAAATTCTTTAAACTTCTAAAATCAAAGCCTTTTTTAGAAAAATAGACTAAAGTATTCTCTAAAGCAGGTAACATATTCTTTTCTGCTTTAAGACTATCGTGGAACACAATAATTGAACCATTTTTTGCATTTTCGATAACATTCTTTGTACAAATATCATAATTTAGCTTAGGGTCAAAATCACCACTTAATACCGACCACATAATAATCTTATACCTCTTATTCAAGACTTTAATTTGACTAGGTTTTATTTGTCCATGAGGAGGCCTAAACAGGCTGCTATCTATATATTTAGAAGCTTTCTCAATATTTATAAAATAATCCTCATTTGGAGTAGAAAAACCTTTTAGATGATTAAAACTATGATTGCCAACAGCATGACCTTCAGATATAACTCTTTGATATAGTTCAGGATAAAGCTGCACATTCTCTCCAACCATAAAAAATGTAGCCTTTGCACTATATTTTTGCAAAAGATCTAATACTTTTGGAGTTACTTCAGGTATTGGACCATCATCAAAAGTAAGAAATATAGTATCAATAACATCCTTCACTTCCCAATGAATCCACTTCTGAGAAATTTTAGTAAGAATATATGGAGATTTTGCTAAATACAATCTTTTATTTTTTAAGAATATTATCGAGATGCATCTCAAATGAAAGGCTCAGGTTTGGAACTTTGTTGATGGAACTATAATTCACTTCACTAGCAAACATAACCCCGGAAACCGAATTAATTTTTTTAACTAATCCACCAACATATTCGTCTTCAAATTCTCCTTCTAATATAAGAATATAATCGAAGTGCTTGTAGTCTGGAACAAGTTTCACAGAGTTAACCTTATTTGACAATAAATAGAAATTCTGCAAATTAAATTCATCAATATAGGTATACATAGAATAAGAAAATTTTTTGTCTTTCTTATTAAATATAAAAGTTTCGGCACGTTTAAAGTCGAAATCATCAATCTTATTAAGGAAAAACATCAGTCTGTAATCTTTTAAAGTACTGCTAATTCCTATCACAAAATAATTTGTTTCCTCCTCTATATCAATGCTTAATTTTTTTGCCATTTTATTAAAAACAAGTTGTGAATAAGGCTATAATTATAAAAATCAAAATTAATGTTTTTTTAGTTAATTTTGTTGAATATATTTAAAACTCAGAATCTATGTTTAATTCAATATTATTATTTTCACCAGGCCCCACTGAAATTATCATTGTTTTAGTAATTATTATCTTATTATTTGGAGGTAAAAAAATCCCTGAACTAATGAAAGGTGTAGGAAAAGGTATTGGTGAATTTAAAAAAGGGACCAAAGAAGCAACTGAGGACGAAAAAGAAGAAAAAAAAGATAAATAGTATTTCTTTATGAAAATAATATTAATACTTTTTCTTTCTTTTAACTTTCTTATTGTAATGGGTGCTAATCATAACGACCCGAGTAAAGCAGCACCTAATGACAGTACTAATATGCAAATTTTTAGGTCCGATTTTCCGGAACTAAGAATCTGTGATAGCATTTATACTAGCTGCTATACTGATAGTAATGACCTTAATTTATGGGAGTTATCCTACAATTTCCCTGAAGATTCAATACCAACATATTTAGATACTACTTATATGGAGCGTATTGCGACTTTAAATATCAACAGTCCTTTTAGTTTTCAGTATAATGCAGATGTAAGAAAGATGATACTTTTTTATACTAATAGAAGACCTAAGTTAATAAGTAAGGCATTAAAAAAGCAAGAATTGTATTTTCCTCTTTTCGAAGAAATGTTGGACAAATATCAGCTACCAATGGAGCTAAAATACCTTGCTGTGGTTGAGTCAGCTCTAAATCCTAAAGCCAAGTCAAGGGCTGGAGCTTTAGGATTATGGCAATTTATGCCCGGTACAGGAAGGCTTTACGGATTGCACTATAATTCCAAACTTGATGATAGAATGAATATATATAAATCTACCGAAGCTGCCTGTCAACACTTCTCAGATTTATATAATATTTACCATGATTGGAACTTAGTTCTAGCAGCCTATAATGCTGGACCAGGAAATGTAAATAAAGCTATCCGTAGATGCGGAACCTCAACAGATTATTGGGAAATAAAAAAATATCTTCCTCGCGAAACACAAAACTATGTTCCTGCTTTTGTTGCTATTAATTATCTGATGAACTATTCAAGTGCTCACAATATTAAAACGGAAGGCGATATCATTAGTTATTTTGATTATGATACTGTTTATGTTAGTGAGAAAATGAATTTCAAACAAATAGCTGATTGGCTGGAAATGGACCAAAGAGATATCTCAAAACTTAACCCACAATACAAAAAGAAGTATATTCCAGCAACAAATGGTAGAAAATATGTACTTACCCTACCAAAAAATAAAATTGGAGAATTTATTTTAAACAAAGAAATTATCCTAACCGGAATAAGCAGAAAAGAATACGAAAGTCAGGCTAAAAGGTAAACTCCTAATTAAATTTTATATTATTTAAGTTTAAAACCTTGTTCCACAGCCATTTTATAAATTCTTTCTTTCACCCATGCTGCCCACTCTTTCTTGCTTTTAGAATTATCAAAAGTAGTATATGGAATAAGCTCTCCAAAATGAATGTGTATTTTAGCTCTATGCTGTTTGAAAACTTCAGCTGGTAAGAATAGCATCTCAATATTTGATTTTATACCTAACTTCTTACGCCAATATGCCAAGCGATAGAAAAACATGCTATTATATGCATAAATAAATACCGGTATCACATCCCTTTTATATTTTATTGATTTGGATATAAAAGTGTGCTTCCATTCCAGATCTCTAATTCCTTCTTTTTGTATTCTTGAAACTAAACCGGCAGGAAAAAATAATAACATTTCATCAGAAGAAAAGGCCAAATCCAATAGCTCAATATTATAGCTATTCCTTCCATGTTTGTTGATAGGAACTAACAATGGCTTTAGACCCGGAACCTTCATAAGAATATCATTAACAGGGAATTTAATATCTGGCCTAACTTTGCCAACAACACTCATCAAAGCCACTCCATCAAAACCGCCAAGAGGATGATTTGCTACTATCATTTGATTTCCTGTTTTAGGAATATTTTCTACACCACTGGTTGTAAGATCTATTTCAAAATCAATGATAGACTGATCTGCCCAAGAAAGGCCTGTCAAATGACGCCATTTATAAATATAATAATTCACCTCATCAATATGAACTATCTTCTCTATCAACCGAACTACAAAGCGTGGTAAACGTTTTGCTAATCTTGGATTTTTATCTTCTATTATTTTTGGAATATCTACAAACTTCTTACCTATTTCAACTTGCTCAGACATCTTTCAAAACTCAATATATGTGAATGACAAAGGTAGAAAAAATACTATATATTTGCATTGAATTTATTTTAATAACGTATGGACATAAAAAAGATAATTTCTGAATCAATAGCTGTAAAACAAAGCATTATTGAATCAGAGATACTAAATAAAAACATCGAACAAGTTACTAATCTAATTGTTTCAACTTATCGCAATGGTGGTTCTGTATACTTTTGTGGCAATGGTGGGAGTGCCGCTGATGCACAACATATAGCGGCAGAATTGTCAGGTAGATTTTATTACGACAGACCTCCTTTAGCGGCAGAAGCTCTTCATGTTAACACCTCTTATCTAACAGCTGTAGCTAATGATTACAGCTATGAAGAAATCTATGCAAGATATATAAATGGTGCAGGAAAAAAAGGTGATATCCTTATTGGAATATCTACTTCCGGTAATTCTAAAAATATTATCAGAGCATTTGAGGTTGCAAAAGAAAAAGGCATTACAGCTGTTGCATTAACAGGAGAAAGTGGTGGAAAAATGAAAGAGGTGGCAGATATTCTTATTAATGTACCTTCAGCTGATACTCCCAGAATACAAGAATCTCATATTATGATTGGACATATTATTTGCCAATTTGTTGAATCCAAACTTTTCCCAAAATGATAACTGAAGCCATAATATTAGCAGGAGGTTTTGGCACAAGGCTTCAAAAGGTGATACAAGATACTCCTAAACCAATGGCACTGATAAATAACAGGCCTTTTTTAGAATATCAAATTAACTATCTGAAAAGCTTTGGTATTAAACGTATTATCCTTTCTGTTGGCTATCTTTCTGAACAAATTATTAATCACTTTCATAATTCTTTTAATGGTGTTGAAATTGATTATGCCATTGAAAAAACACCTTTAGGAACTGGTGGTGGAATAAAATTAGCTTTTGAGAAGTTACTTACTCAAGAGGCAATTGTAGTTAACGGCGATACAATATTTGAAATTGATTTACAAGATTTATATAAAAAACACAAAAAAAATAATAGCAAATTCTCATTAGCATTGAGACTGGTAGATGAAGTAAAAAGATATGGCAATGTGATTATTGATGATAAAAACAGAATTCTGAAATTTGCTGAGAAAGGTGTTTTTTCCGGAAAAGGCATTATTAACGGTGGAACTTACATTATTACCAAAGATTTTTTTAAAGAAATCCCTCTACCAAATAAATTCTCATTGGAAACAGATGTCTTCGAAAAGTTTTGTTCCTCATTTTCATTCTATGGATTTAAATTTGAAGATTATTTCTTAGATATTGGAATTCCCGAAGATTATAAAAAAGCACAAAATGAATTTACAGAACTTGGATATTAAAGACTTAGTTTCAAAGGAGGACTGGAGTTTATTTATAGATCGAGATGGGGTTATAAATGTCAGAATTATAGATAACTACGTCAAAAAACCCTCTGAATTTGTTTTTATTGATGGCAGCTTGGAAGCTATTGTTATTTTTAAAAAATTGTTTTATCCAATATTAGTAGTGACAAATCAACAAGGCATTGGGAAAGGGCTAATGAGTATTGATGATCTTTCATTAGTCCATAAAAAAATGAATGATGACATTGTAAAAGCAGGAGGCAAAATAAACAAAATATATTTTTGTCCTGATTTAGCTAATAGTAATAGTAAAAACAGAAAGCCCGAAATAGGTATGGCTCTTCAGGCAAAATTAGATTTCCCGGAAATTGATTTTAAGAAAAGTATAATGGTTGGAGATAGTATAAGTGATATGAAATTTGGCAAAAACGCTAGGATGAAAACCGTTTTTATTGGAGACAAGAATATAGCTGTTATTAATAAAGATATTATCGATTATAGTTTTTCAAGTTTATTAGAATTTGCTAAACGACTAACATAATTATTCCATAAAAAACTGCCAGCTCTCCATAACATAATAATATGCAATAGTCACAATAACTGCTAATTTCATAATTATACCTGCGACAAAACCAAGAAAAGAGCCTAAACCGGCTTTTAATGCCTCCTTATTTCTCATTCCGCCTATCAATTCACCAATATAAGCACCTAGAAATGGACCTATAATAATACCAAGAGGGCTAGTAAAAAGACCAATTATCAAACCAATAATACTTCCCCACATACCATATTTACTACCACCAAATTTTTTCGTACCCCACACCGGAACGTAATAATCTAATGCCGTAACTCCTACCACAATAATTGCCCATGAAACCATAAAGGTAAAGGAAAATGGCTCATTTTCAGTAAATTCCAATAGAATCAAACTTACATAAGCTAATGGAGGCCCCGGAATACCAGGAATTATACAACCAACAATTCCTGCTAAAATAAATAATAAACCAACTATAATTAAAACAGTATCCATAAGTATTTTTATTTGTATATTGCAAACTTAATAAAAATAATAAGAATGAAATTAGCCTATAATATTAATAAACCACAAAATATAATAAATATAAGGCAGATATTACAGTTTAACACTGATTTGTAATAATTAATTGTATTCGTGTCATCAATGCTCTAATCACATACAATGATAATAACTAAAATTAATTTAACATCTCAAATTAAACTAAAAGACAAAAACATTATCAAAACTTTATAAAAAGACGTCTAAAACCTTACCCATTAATAGTTAATTTTGCCGCAAATATTAAAGATCTCTTTATGTATAAAAAGACAAAAATTATAGCCACTATATCTGACAAAAAATGTGATATAGAATTTATCCGTAGCCTTTACGAAAATGGGGTGAATGTGGTACGATTAAATACAGCACATCAAACACATGATGACGCACTAAAGGTAATTAAAAATGTTAGAGCTGTTTCCAATAAAATAGCCATTCTGCTTGATACTAAGGGCCCTGAAATACGCACCAACTCAATGGATGAAGATTTGGTGGTAAAACGTGGTGATAGAATAAAAATAAAGGGAAAGCCCAACACCAAAAGTACTAAAGACTGCTTATATGTTTCATATACTAACTTTGTAAGAGATGTAAAAATAGGCAGTAAAATACTTATCGACGACGGTATTATGGAGCTTATTGCTATCGCAGAAGAAAATGATTATTTGATCTGTGAGGTACAAGACAATGGAAGAATACAAGGGCATAAGAGTGTGAATATTCCATCTGCATTGATAAAACTTCCTGCTTTAACAAAAAAAGATATGGATTTTATCAGGTTTGCTGCAGAACACAACTTAGACTTTATAGCACATTCATTTGTAAGAAAGCCTGAAGATGTTATTGCTGTACAAAGCATTTTAGACGCCATGGAAAGCCCCATGAAAATTATCGCCAAAATTGAGAATAAAGAAGGCGTTGATAATCTGGATAGCATTTTGGAGCATGTTTATGGTGTAATGGTAGCACGTGGAGATCTTGCTATTGAAATTAGCTCACAGAAGTTACCGGTAGTTCAGAAAGAAATGATCCGCAAATGCGTAAAAGCGAGAAAACCTGTAATTGTAGCTACTCAAATGCTACATACTATGATTGAAAATCCACGTCCTACACGTGCTGAAGTAAACGATATTGCAAATGCTATTTTCGAAGGCACTGATGCTATTATGCTAAGTGGAGAAACTGCCTATGGTAAATATCCTTTAGAAGCTGTTAAAATGATGAGTTCTATTGCTAAGGAGGTGGAAAAAAGTTCTCCTGCATATTTAGACATAGATACTAAATTGCTATCCACTCGTAAAGCTGCTTTTATGGTAAAAGCAGCAGTGGAAGCTACTTCTAGCTTGCCAATTAGAGCCATTATTGCTGACACCTCATCAGGAAATACAGTGCGTGGTCTGGCCGCCTATAGAGGTCATGCCCTTGTTTATGCACAATGCTACTCTGAAGAAACAATGAGATATTTAGCCCTTTCTTATGGTGTATATTCTGATACTATTAATGAAAATATACCACATACTAAAATACTTGAACTAGCAATAAAAAAGCTTCAAAGAGAACAAAACTATAATGAAAAGGATATGCTTGCTTTTGTTGCTGGAAACTTTGGTAAAGGCGCTGGTGCATCATTTCTTGAAATAGGGAGAATTGACCAGTTATTAAAATTTGTTAGTGGAAAATAAATATTAATACATCCAAAAGGAATTTATGATTCTATATCTTTGTGGAAATTAATATAAACTAGCTGTTTCATTTATTATTTGATATTATGTTTGAAGAAAATATTGTTCGTTTATTCGAAAAATGGTCAGGAGAAAAAGCCACCAAGGTCACCCCATTAGCTTTATCCGGATCTGACAGAAAGTATTATAGAATTCATAGCGCAACAAATACAGTCTTAGGCGTTTACAATCACGACACTAAAGAAAATCTAGCTTTTGTGGAATTTTCCAAGCATTTTATTAAACATGGACTTAATGTACCAAAGATATATGCTGAAGATGTTACCCAAGACATTTACTTAATTGAAGATTTAGGGAATACAACCTTATTTGCTTTTTTGACACAAGAAAAAGAGAAATCAGATTTTACAGATGAGCTTAAACAAGTATATATTAAAGTACTCAAAGAGCTTCCAAAATTCCAGATTGAAGCAGGCAAAGGCTTAAATTACAGCCTTTGTTATCCTCGTGCAAGTTTTGATAAACAATCAATGATGTGGGATTTAAACTATTTTAAATACTATTTCCTTAAACTGGCACAAATTCCTTTTGATGAGCAAGCATTGGAAGATGATTACCAAGCTCTTACAGACTATTTATTAACAAGCAAGCAAGATTACTTTCTATATCGAGATTTTCAATCTAGAAATATAATGATTAAAGATAATGAAGTTTATTTCATTGATTATCAAGGAGGAAGAAAGGGCGCATTACAATATGATATTGCATCTTTGCTTTATGATGCAAAAGCTGAAATACCTCAGGAAATAAGACAAGAACTTTTGAACTTCTATATCAACGAATTAAAAAAATATGTTGATATTGATGAAACAGAATTCAGAAAACAATTTAACGCTTATGTTTTAATACGTATTATGCAAGCTATGGGAGCGTATGGCTTTAGAGGATTTTATGAGAAGAAAGCCCACTTTCTTGCTAGTATTCCTCCTGCTCTTAACAATATGGATTATGTACTTAGTAAATTAGATTTACCAATTAAACTACCAACCCTTATCCCTGTTCTTCATAAACTAGTAAAATCAGATAAACTAAAAGCAATAGGAGCAAATAGGAATAAGCTCGTAGTAAGTATCAATAGTTTCTCTTATAAAAGAAACATCCCTGTTGATGAAAGTGGCCATGGTGGTGGTTTTGTTTTCGATTGTCGAGCATTACATAATCCCGGACGTTATGATGAATATAAACAACTTACAGGCAAAGATTTAAAAGTAATAGAATTTCTAAACAAAGAAGCTGATATAAAAGTTTTTAAGGAAAACACTACTGCTCTTGTACAGCAATCGGTAGAAAAATATCTGGAACGTGGCTTCGATCACCTTAGTGTGAATTTTGGTTGCACAGGAGGTCAACATAGGTCTGTTTATATGGCTGAATATATGACCAAATTCCTTAGAAATAAATATAATATAAAAGTAATACTACGACACCGAGAACAGGAGATGAAAAAATAAAGAATGTAATGTTCTGAAAAAGTATATATACTGTATAATATTTACTTATTATAGAATCTATAAGAGAACTTTAATAAGAATACATTGTGAGGTATAGTACCAAAAAGATTGCTCATATCATCACTAAAATTAAATGTTCCAAAACCATTTTCATTAGTTTTATTCTGTGACCAAACAAGAAATAATACAGAACCAGGAGTAAACTCCCATCTTAAAACTAGATTTGACTGAAACTGTTTGAAATTAAAATCAGGATTATAAATACTATAATCTATATTACCATCACCATTTTCATCAATATCATAAGTATCATCAGTGGTATTATAAGATATTTCATTATCCAGATATTGATGTGTCCTATCATTATAATTAGCCGCATTAGAATTTACTACCATTTTAAAATCATAATATCTTCCTGTACTAATAAAAGGCGAGCCAAAATATTGAATAGTTAGATTTGGACTTAAATTTAGATTTAAATAAAATCTAAAGACTAAAGTTGTTTGGTCTATAGAAGATAAAATATATCTAATTTCCTTATCATTATATAACTCATCAACATATTGCAGATCATTACGATTAAAGCTAATATTTGGATGAAAAGCTAGCTCCAAAGCGTCTATTGGACGATATGTAAAACCTGCGTCCCATGCGTTTTTTCTACTGAATGAATATTGTCCCCATCCTTGTCTAAAGCCAAAATCCATATAAAACTTCTTCGATTCATTAGTTTCTATATTAGCCCTAATACTAACATTTCCAGGATCATAAAAAGTTGGGCCTCCACGCAATTTATAATTATCATGAATATTAGTTTCTGCTGAGGAGCGTAATACAAAAGTGTAATAATTCTTAAATTGCATTGTAAACCAAGCCATACCACCATTAAATGTACTTCTTCCTCCATAGTCCCAACCATTCCATTGGACCATTCCAATATCGATATTACGATAGAAGAACATTGGTTTAGTAAACCTATATGATACCCTTGCCGACTGCATAATGTAATCGCTCTTTCTCAAATATCCCAAATCTTCTATAGAAATATTAGGCGATCTTAATGAGCCATTTACACTATAGCTCAACCCACTTGGCACTTGTTTACCTGCCGAAATATTCCCCCCATAACCGGATAAACTTGTAATACCGGAATCAAGAATAAGGTAATCAGCATCAGGACGTTGAAAATATCGCTGCGGAGATGTTTGTCTGTCAATCATCGACAAAGAATCACCATTAATATAGCTATATACACCATCAACTTTAAAATAATATTTTCTTTTATCCCAATATTGCGTAAAATCTAATCCACTACTAAAAGCTGTTTTTGGAAGAAATGTCAAGGCTGAATCTTCTATAAATCTTTTTGTTGAGGTAATCGCTCCACCAATAATTGTATTTCCCTGATTAATATCCTGTTGAGCCCTGGCAACAAAATAATTAGTAAGTGGTTCCACAGTTTGTTCTCTTTCTTCTCCATCAAAAGAAATTAAAGCCTTTTGTTTTTTTGTAACACTCTCAATTACACCAAGTGAGAATCCACTCTTGGTTTTCCCGGAAACTTTCATAGCACCCAATATAGAAGTAGCCATAGGAAAATCAATAAACTCATTATTTCGCAAATTAGGATAATACTGCGGCCTTCTACCTATTCTTCGAGAATAAAAAAGATTGTCACGAGCAACATCATGGTCGCCGGGGGTGATCTTAAAATCAAGGATATTTCCTCCCTCAACAAAGAAAGGACGTTGCTCTTCAAAATATACCTCAAAAGCTGTCAAATTAACTTGTGAAGGGTCTGCCTCTACTTGTCCAAAATCCGGATTTACAGTAAAATCCAGAATGAAATCATTACTAAGTCCTATTTTCCCATCAACACCCAAACCATGCAAAAGATTGCTCCCATCGGCATAAGGATTCCCCTCCTCCTTCTCATAACTTTCAAATCCTCCACTAACATATGGTGCAATCTCAATAATTCTTTTAGGTTTTATATCCGAAATACCATAAAGCTTCCCAAAATTAAAAACCCAACCTGACTCAGTTTGTGGAATTGGTTGCCATAGTGATAACTCCTGTAAACGGAAAATATATCGCGAAACCTCGAATCCCCACACTTTATTATCAGTTTTAGAAAATCTCAACTGACTCAATGGAATCTTCATCTCAGCATACCACCCATTACCATCTTTAGTAGTTTTTACCTGCCAAATAGGATTCCAGTTTGCATCTTTTTTATTACCTCCATTACTTAATAAAACATCAGATTTTACACCGGCAGCATTTACGAAAAAACTAAATGAAGTTCTGGAATCATTATAACTATCAAAATGCACCGCCACCATATCTCCTTCTTGCTTATCTCTTCGTACCAATCTACTATCAATAGAGTCCGCTTGAGTATCCATAGCTTTTATGGCAACATAAATAAAGTTATCGGTATAAAAAACCTTAAAAAACGTTTCTTGACTAGGCTTACTATTATCAATTGGCTCTCTTTGAACAAAACCACCTTCCCATTCTCCTGTTTTCCAGACATCATCATTTAAAACACCATCAATTATAGGCTCTTGAGATATTCTACTACAGGTATAAGTCTTTTTCTCCTGAGAAAATAATACCCCATAGCTTAGAATAATTATAACTATAAAAAATAATCTCATTGTAATAATTATATAATATTGTATATGCGAAAGTAGAAAATATATTGAAATTAAGCTTGCTTATCGGTATTTAAATTTAAATAAAAAATACATACTTAATTTGTTAAAATAGATGCAAAATATAAAACTATGATAGATAGTAACTTCGTATTATTAAAATATTAAATTTATACAATTTGTTTCCAATAATTTGTAAATTTAATGCACATTATTCATTCAATTCGCTTTGCTTTTGTATTAATAAGCAATGAATAGCGAAATGCAATGCGGAAACCTCTCCAAAATAATTTAGGGACATACTCAATTAGAAAAACTTAAATCTAGACCCAAATTTATTTACCTCTGTTAGATATAAGCTTTCTGCGAGTAAAATTTTTCGTTGAACTGAGGTTATTAGTTTTACTTAATCGTCAGAATTATTTATGAATAATCCGAATTAGTTTTTGATTTCTGCAAAAAAAATCTCCAACTCTTTAAATTAAGAATTGGAGATTAGTAATAATTATTGAGGTCTCTCCCGGATTCGAACCGGGGTAGACGGTTTTGCAGACCGGTGCCTAGCCACTCGGCCAAGAGACCTTTTCAATTTCCGGATTGCAAAAATACACTTTTTTTAATATATAGAAATATATTTTATTCTGCTTTTTAAATAATAATTTTCAAAGTCAAGCTTTTTAATTTATTCTATCTTTACAGTTTGAAATAAACTCAAAATAAATATGAGTATAAAAAGGCATTTTATTAAAATAATAATAAGTATTACACTAATACTTTTCACATCTAACTTAGCTTTTTCGCAACCTGAAGAGCAAGGCTTGAGAGCGGGCATTAAACTTCCATATACATACGATATTGGATATTTTGTAAGATTCAGTACTCGTTTTGCTATTCATTTAAGCACTCAATTTGTCACTTTCCCATTCTCAAAAGTGCCAACTGGATATATGAATCTATGGGGTGCAGACCCTAATATTACAGCTATTCTAAATGAGCCATTTTCTATTGGTGCTGGTCTCGATATAGGTGCACATTACTACTTTGGCTCTGATAATCGCCGATATTACGGAGCATTTAGTATACAATGGATGAATTTACTAAAACGTGATATCACCGATGATGTAATCAATAAAGCCTTTGATGTGGATTTAAATTCCGGAGAAATTCCTCTTGGCCCAATTGCCAAAAGTCAAAGCACAAAACCCCTTACTCTTAATACAAATTATATAAATATTGGCTTTATTGCAGGAAAAATAATCCCATTATTGAATCCCAATTCAGAGTTGCGAGTAGAGGTCGGTATTAATAAAACTATACTCTCACATCATAATTTACAGTCTGATTATAGATATATCTCACCTATATCTGAGCTTACAAATGAAAAACTACAACAAACAATGAAGAAATATGGATGGTTTCCTACTATAAATGTTTATTATATTTATAAGCTTTCAAAGTTTTAAATCTATTAGAGATGATTTTCATTCTTGGTGATGACATAGCTTTCCCGAACCCACTCTTAGCTGACGAAAATGGCTTATTAGCTATAGGAGGAGATCTTAATGTTGATAGACTCTTGCTGGCTTACTCTCTTGGTATTTTCCCTTGGTTTAACCCCGAAGATGATATACTTTGGTGGGCAAGTCCATATCGCCCTGTTTATATTCCTGGAAAATTAAAAATACCGAAATCACTTCGTCGAACAATAAAGAAATATCCTTTTGAGATAAAATTAGATACTAATTTTAAAGACGTTATTCTAAATTGTGCCACAGTAGACAGAACAGGGCAAGAAGACACTTGGATTTCGGATGAGATAATTAATGTCTACAGTATATTATTTGACATGGGATATTTACACACTGTTGAGGTTTATCTTGAAAACAAAATGGTTGGTGGACTTTATGGTATTTCATTAGGTAGAGCTTTCTTTGGGGAAAGCATGTTTCACATAATTCCCAACACATCAAAAATAGCACTTCATGCACTTGCGTTTATGCTCAAAAATTGGGATTTTCACTTTATAGATTCACAAGTTAGTAACCCACATAGCTTTAGGATGGGAGCTATAGAAGTTAGTAATATTGTCTTCGACAAAATGATTAAAAAAGCCATGTCGTACGAAACTAAACTAGGCCCATGGGAATATAATTTTGCAAAGTTTTTAACTCAATAATAGTTATTTTAATCAAAAGCAACGTTTATATTTATTTTCTGTCTATTCTACCTAATCATTTCGTATTATATCTTATCCATTATGGTATTTTAGTATATTTGCGATATTATTGACATGCAACACACAAACAACAAATTATTATGCGATTAATTTTACTCCTAACTATACTGTTAATTTCATACAGTATAAGTAATGCTCAAATTCAAATTATTCAACCCAAAGGCTCTAATAATACAGAAAATTCATCTCCAATTAGAAATATTACTGATAATGGACTTGAAGGCATAGAAGTAAATTACAGTTTCAATAAACTATTTTCCTTCCCAATAACACACAAAGGTAAAATATATCAAAAGCTAAGCATAACAGATTTTAGCCATATTCAAGAAGTTGGGCTGCCGGCTCTTCCTTCTCATATTGACTTGATAGCAGTTCCGGAAGGAGCTGATTACCAACTAAAATTGAATAACGATGTTCCATCGGTAGCTAACACCAAAAGAGTTTTTCCTGCTTTAAAACCTGCTGTTGATACAGAAGGTGCTCCAGACCCAAAATTTACGATTAATAAAGATTTTTACGATACTGATGCCATTTATCCATTACAAAGTGTTAGTATTATTGGAGAAATGAAATTTAGGGGATTACGAATGCTTATGGTACAAGTTTGCCCTGTGCAATACAACCCGGCTACAGAGAAATTGTTTTTACATGAAAATATAAATTATAAAATAACTTTCTCAGGTGCTAATGCCTTCACAAATTATAATAATCATTCGGAAAACTATATTAATCAGCTGTTAAATTATCCTTTAAACTCAGCATCATGGGAAAAGGAGGCAAGAAAATATTACCAAAACTCACAAAATTTTAATACTTTAAATAATAATAGTAAGAACTACATTATAATAACTCACAGCAATTATCTTGCTGCTGCTGATTCAATTGCAAATTGGAAACGCCAAATGGGTTATACTGTTGATGTTGTTTCTTCAAGCAATTGGTCAGCATTATCAGTCAAAAATGCTGTTAGTACTCGCTATAATTTATGGACTCCAAAACCTGATTATCTATTAATAATTGGAGATGATCAAGATGTTCCTTCCGAAGTACATTACACTCAAAATGGGGCTGAAACATTCGGCTCAGATCTTTATTATGTATGCATGGATGGGAACAATGATTTTGTACCGGATATGGCCAAAGGGAGAATTTCTCCAAGTTCTGCATCCAATGCTATGATGCAAGTACAGAGAATTATAAATTATGAGCGTAACCCAATTAACGACAGTCTATTTTATCAAAATGCTCTGAACTGTGCTATGTATCAAGATGATAATAATGATGGATATGCTGATAGAAGATTTTTACACACTAGTGAAAATATTCGCACCTACCTTTTAAGTCAAGGGTATGATAGCCAACGACTTTATTATACCGACAATAATGTTATACCTTTGAATTACAATAATGGATATTATTCAAATGGACAAGCTTTAGATTCAGCCTTACTAAAGTCTAGTGGATTTTACTGGCAAAGTGGGCACACTGATATTACAAATGCAATCAATGCTGGTAAATTCTTGGTTTTCCATCGCGACCATGGATATTCTGGTGGAATTGGTTGGGCGCACCCATACTATACAAGTACTAAAATAAACAACCTATCCAATGGTAATAAGTTACCTGTGGTTTTTAGTATTAACTGCCATACTGGTGAGTTTACATTACCATCTTGTTTTGCTGAAACATTTATGCGAAAAACAAATGGTGGCGCCGTAGGTGTTGTTGCTGCTTCATATTATAGTTATAGTGGATACAATGATGGATTATCATTAGGCATGATTGATGGAATTTGGTCAAATCCTGGGTTATTACCAGTATTTGGTAGCGGAGGGAATAGCTACCCAAATGTTAATACTCATAGCGATATAGTGAAAATGGGTGACGTAATGAATCACGGTCTTGTACGTATGGTGCAAACATGGGGAGGAAGCAATGGAGGAAATCGCTATACTTATGAATTATTTCATTATTTTGGAGACCCTGCAATGAAAATATGGACAGAAAGTCCGGGTTATATTACAGCCACTCTTCCAGATTCAATAAATTGTATTGATTCTGCTTATATTATCTCAAATTGTAATGTGTCTGATGCTATAGCTACACTAATGGGCAATGGAGTATTACTTGGCAGAACACAATTAATTAACGGTAATGGTTTTATTCCTCTTAATGGCATCCAAGGAGCCAGCTTAACATTAACAATTACTGCAAGAAATAAAAAACCTTTATTAAAAACTATTATAATTGGAAATGGTAATAGTATGAGCCTCTATAGTAACTCCACAAATAATATATGTTACAATGATAGCCTTGGAAGCTTAGAAGTTTTCCCTGCCTGTGGTACTCCTCCATATCAATATTTATGGAATACTGGAGATACCACTGCAAAAATCGAACACTTAAATGCTGGCATTTTTACTGTAACAATTACAGATGCTCAAAACTCAATAATACACGATACTTTAGAAGTTATTGGCCCTAGTAGCCCTATTCAAATAACCGGAGTTGTGGAAGATGCAAAATGTTATTTTGGAACTTCAGGAAGTATAAATCTAAATGTCGTTGGTGGTATCGGTCCATATACCTACTTCTGGACTTCAGGAGGTACTGGAAGCTACAGAACCAGCTTAAGTGCAGGCAATTACACTGTTATTGTTACTGATACTCTTGGCTGTAGCAAACAAGCAAGTTTTGTAATCAGTCAACCTAGCGCCTTGGATATGACAACATCTTATACTGATGACACTTTAAATAACTGCACCGGAACGGCAACATCATCACCAATGGGAGGAACTCCTCCATATAGCTTTCAATGGAACGACCCTGCCAATCAAACCACTCAAACTGCTATAAACCTTTGTAAAGGTCTATATAAAGTCACTCTAAAAGACTCTAATGAATGTGTTTCATACAGAACAATTTACATAAATAATACTGTTGGAATAGATAATTCATTATCAACAAAAGCTATTTCTATTTATCCAAATCCATCAAAAAATGGTATCTTCACTCTAGATATATCTAAATCAAACCTGTTAAAATATAAATACTATATTTACAATAGTTTAGGTCAAATAATAAAACAAAAAGCCATTAATAATCCACTAAACGTAACTGAAACAATTGATATATCAATATTTGCATCAGGAGTTTATTATTTGCAAATAACAAACGATAATGGAATTATTGGTGTCTTTAAATTATTGAAATAATAAAAATAAATTTTATGAATATCAACAAGATTGTATTAGTCATTATATTAAGCTTTTTGCAATTTACATTAAAAGCCCAATATCAAAATCAAGACCTAAATACTGAAATTATAAACCAAACTGCGATAAGCACATGTTCTCACACAAAACAGCAATTTTTTGCTAAAGCCGGAACTAATTCATCATTTGCAGGTCAGAATATCGATATTAAATACCATCGAATGAATTGGACTATCGACCCATCTGTGAATTTTATTAGCGGTTCAGTATTTACATTATTTCAAACTACAGAGCCCAACGTAAATGAGATTACTTTTGAGTTAGATAATACAATGACTGTAGATAGTGTTATTTTTCATAAGCAAAATTTAACCTTTGCCGATAGTGGATCGTATTTATTAAATATCTATCTAAATTCAACATTGGCAAATCAAACATTAGATTCATTGGAAATATACTATCATGGAACACCGGGTATAGGAAGTGGCTTTGGAGCTTTTATCCAAAGCACACATGCCAATTCACCAATAATATGGACACTCTCTGAACCTTATGGAGCAAGAGAATGGTGGCCCAACAAAAACGACCTAAGTGACAAAATAGATTCGTTAGACGTATATGTGCATACCACAACCGGACAAAGAGTCGCTTCTAATGGAGTTCTTGTTTCAGAGATAAATGAAGGAAATGGGAAGTTGTTTCACTGGAAACATCGTTATCCAATAGCAACATATTTGGTAGCTATAGCTGTAACCAACTATGCTACGTACTCAGACTTTGCAAATATTAACTCAGGAACCGTAGAAGTTCTTAATTACATTTTCCCTGAAGATTCAGCTACCGTCGTCACTCAGACTCCAAATGTTATTGCTAGTATTCAATTATATAGCAATTTATTTATTGACTATCCATACACTAACGAAAAATACGGACATGCCCAATTTGGCTGGGGTGGCGGTATGGAACATCAAACCATGAGTTTTATGGGTGGTTTTAGCCATAGTCTTATGGCTCACGAACTTGCTCACCAGTGGTTTGGCGATATGGTTACATGTGGAAGCTGGCACGACATATGGCTAAATGAAGGTTTTGCAACCTATTTAACAGGGCTTACATATGAACACATGCCAAATACACCATGGTGGGAAACATGGAAAAACCAAACAAGTAGCCATGTTATGCAAGAACCAGACGGTTCGGTATATTGTGATGATACTACAAGTGTTAATAGAATTTTCAACAGTAGATTATCATATAGTAAAGGAGCCTATGTATTGCATATGCTAAGATGGGTATGTGGTGATTCTGCATTTTTTGCAGGTATTCACAACTATCTACTCGATCCTAATCTAAGCTTCGGATATGCTCATACTTCCGATTTAAAATCTCATCTGGAAGCAGCTAGCGGTCTTAATCTAACTGAATTTTTCGATGATTGGTACTATGGGCAAGGCTTTCCTATTTATACTGTTACCACATACCAATCTGCAAAAGACAGTATAAACATTATTCTTGACCAAACCACAACTCACTCATCAGTAAGTTTTTTTGAAATGCCAGTACCAATTCGTCTAAAAGGAAATAATATTGATACTATTGTAGTGTTAAACAATACATTCAGTGGACAAAATTTTAATGTGCATGTTAATTCTTATATCGACACTGTTGAGTTTGATCCAGATATTCACCTGATTGCAATATCAAATATTTCTACAAATATAAGCATCAACTTACCAGAAAGCAGAAACACATTGAAGATTATGCCAAATCCAACTAAAAGCATTTCTGCTATTCAAAGCAAGGAACCAATTTATGCTATTGAGATAATGGATATTAATGGTAGAATTATAAATTCTATTAAAGGAATAAATTCCAAAAATTATTCGTTAGATTTAACTACTTATGAGGGTGGAGTATATATTATTAGAATTAATACCACCAAAGAAACTATTGTCAGAAAAATTATTAAGAACTAATTGTTTTTATATATAAAATAGTTATAAAAACCAATAGCATAATTCTTCTGTCAAATACTCCGGTGTAACCACATTAGAAGTTTTACGTATCAAATGACCGAATATGTCTTATTGATTTAAGGCTACTAACTTTTGATAATGATTCAACGTATTCTGATATTTATATTTATTGTATTCACAAATACATTATTCTCACAGGTTGACACTATAAGTATTAGCGGAATGTATTATGGTACAAATATTTACGTTTACAACCCATCAGTTGCAGATTCTTTTAGCATACAGAAACTGATAGTTAATAAGGACACCATATCCGAAGACTTAAAAACCAATGGAATAGAAGTAGATTTAGGATCATATAACTTTGATGAAGGAGATAGAGTAAGTATTATAGTAATATATGAAAGTAATTTTGCTCCTGTAATTGTAAATCCAGAAGCTTTGATGCCTCCGGTAAAATTTAGAATTGCCAAACCTGTATATACTAAAAATGACGAGTTAAAATGGCATATTAGAGGTGTCCCGGGTGATTATCCTATTATTGTAGAACAATATAAATGGAATCAATGGAAAACCGTTGCAAAGGTAGATCCAATAGATACTGTTGCTAATAATATCTATAAAATTACTATTCGTCCACATTCTGGGAAAAATATATATAGGGTAAAATCTATTAACATAAAAGGAGAAGAAGTAAGGTCTAGAGACCTAATTTTTAATGCTTCAAATCAAAATCCAATTTATATTCAAAATAAGAAATTTATTGATGAAATAGTTCTTTCTAGAAAAACGGAATATGAGATTTATGATTTAAATAGAAGCCTCCTATTAAGTGGATACGATAGATATATTAATATTGATAAATTACCTAAAGGCAAATATTTATTATTCTTCGACAATAAGATTCAAGAGTTTAAGAAGAAATAAATCTAATTTACTACTAAATAGGGACTATCTTTGCCGATTAAATAATTTATATCAGTAATGGCACAACGCAACGGAAAATCTAAAGTAAAATCAGCAAATACAAGAAGTGGCAAGAAACACTACGATGGTGATTTTTCCAAATACAGTAAAAAAAATAATCTGAAAGCTAAAAGAGTAGAAAAAATATCAAAACCGGCACCAAGTAAAAAGTCTTCAGCAAAAAATACAACTCTTCAATTCGATAAAGATGGGAGTATAAGGCTAAATAAATATATTGCTCACTCTGGCGTTTGTTCTAGAAGAGAGGCAGATAAACTAATAGAAACTGGTGCTATAACTGTCAACAATAAGATTGTTACTGAACTTGGATATAAGGTAAAAAAAGGAGAAAAAGTACATTTAGATGGTCAATTGCTAGTAGCTGAAAAACTTCAATATATTTTACTAAATAAACCTAAGGGATTTGTAACAACTACTGACGATCCGGAGGATAGAAAGACCGTAATGGATTTAATAAAAAATGCATGTTCAGAGCGTATTTACCCCGTTGGTCGTCTTGACCTAAAAACGACTGGTCTATTACTATTTACCAATGATGGTGATATGGCAAAAAAGCTTACTCATCCAAAACACAGAGTGCGAAAAGTATATCATGTTTTTCTTGATAAACCTCTAACAAAGAATGATATGCTTGAAATATCTAATGGTATTACATTAGAAGACGGACTTATCATCGTTGATAAAATAAGCTATGTTGAAGATATCACCTCTAAAAAAGAAATAGGAATCCAAATCCACTCTGGTAAAAATAGAATAGTAAGAAGAATTTTTGAGCACTTTGGATACGAAGTTGTCAAATTAGATAGAGTAGTCTTTGCCGGTCTTACTAAAAAAGACTTACCAAGAGGACGTTGGAGACATCTGACAAAAAAAGAAATAGAGTTTTTGAAAATAATATAACACATTAAATTTAACACCAATGAAGGGAATAATATTAGCCGGAGGATCAGGAACAAGACTTAGACCTTTAACACAAGCAGTATCAAAGCAGCTCATGCCTGTTTATGATAAACCAATGATTTACTATCCTCTATCAACATTAATGCTAGCTGGTATTAAAGAAATATTGATAATTTCAACACCTTATGACCTTCCAGGTTTCCAAAAATTATTAGGTGATGGCAGTCAAATTGGTTGTAAGTTTACTTATAAAGAACAAATTATACCTAATGGTTTGGCTCAAGCTTTTGTACTTGGAGAAGAGTTTATTGGTGATGATAAAGTTGCACTTATTCTAGGAGATAATATATTCTATGGTTCGAATATGGCTAGTGTACTTCAACAAAATGTTGATCCTGATGGGGGTGTAGTATTTGCATACCATGTAAATGATCCCGAAAGATATGGTGTTGTAGAATTTGATGATAATATGAAAGTCGTTTCTATTGAAGAGAAACCTGAATTTCCAAAATCAAATTATGCTGTTCCTGGTTTATACTTTTACGACAACTCAGTAGTAGAAATTGCTAAAACTCTCAAACCAAGTAATAGAGGAGAGTATGAAATTACTGATATAAACAAAATTTTCTTAAGAAAAAACAAATTAAAGGTAGCAATGCTAAGTCGTGGAACGGCATGGCTTGATACAGGTACATTCTCATCTCTTATTCAAGCGGGACAATTTGTACAAGTCCTGGAAGAACGTCAAGGTCTAAAAGTTGGGTGTATTGAAGAGATAGCATATAGAATGGGATATATTTCTGCCAAACAACTTCGTATAATTGCAGAACCACTAATCAATAGTGGATATGGAGAATATTTGTTACGAATTCTAGACTAATTAGCCTCATATTGCTCCAATATTTTATATTCTGGAGTATTATCAGTTGGTAAAATTCTCCCTGTTTTAGCATTAAATATCCAAAATCGTTTACGGTATTTAGTATCGGAGGCGTTGTGTATATAATCCTCGATAATTTTATTTACCATATAAGAATTTAGAATGTCGGTTACTTCTCTTGACCATACTCCGGAATTTAACCAAATCTTATCTATGTCTATCGAGTCAATTTTATATCCTAAGTTAGAAAACCTATACCACGCTTGAATATTTAGTAAATCATCGTATGTTATATTCACATCATTAGTTACTATATCCTCCATACTTCTTGAAATAAATATCAGTTCTCGCCTATGCACTTGATTTTTAAGATATGAATTTACCTCTATCCAAAAATTAATAGAAGCAGCATTTATAGGCTTTATTATTTGTATTTCACTATACTTATTAACAATCGGATTGTATGTATTATAGCTTGGAATTTTAAGTTCAGGAGGTGGGGCATCATCATTGTAGTATCTTCTAGGAATCTCTACTTCATAATTTTCTATTATCGCTTCAAAATCTTTTGCTATAACACGTTTTGAATAATTTTCATCAAAATATCCAAAACCTTCATAAGGGGCAGGAATAGTATCTACAAAAAATATTCTATGCTCATCAAGTTCTATTTGCTTAATATCAAAAATAAATTTAGGTTTATCCTTATCAATAAATTCTGTAATACTATCAGATGATAAATATATAAAACCGGAATTAATAATATTTTTCTGAATCTCATTATGAAATTGAATCCAATATGCATCAATATCTATATCGGCAATAAAGTCACTACTATCCATCGATTGCAAATATAAACGATCATATTCTTCATCAGGAATATCATCAGGAATATTAACCTTTGTATTATATTTATATAATTCAGGCTGTGCATAGAGCAGCACTGTTGTATTTTGAATATCCTTTTGAGATTTCAATGCTGCTTTCTCTTCAATGGAACATGAATTAAGAAAAAAAATAATTAAGAAAAAAAATAATATATTTTCATTTTGCATATTCTATCATTTTTTCAAAAACAGCTTTCCAACCAACCCAACGTTTACTATTACTTAAGCTTTCATTATGCCAAATACTTATGAATGTTCCATCAACAGATTTTACTTCATCAATTATTTCTCTATAAGCAGAAATAGCTTCATCAGTATTAAATTGTTTGTAATCTTTAAGGGTCCCTTCCATAACAGCAAAAGGATGAATTCTTAATGAAGTTGTATATTCCATCTCTAAATCATAAAATAAAAAAGGCATAGAAGTAGAAGCTCTGAAACCAATTTCGTCAGCATAGCCCATACTATAATCATCTGTTATAGAATGTATTATAAGGTTTCTATATGTAGAAGGCATATGAATTATTAAAAAGTGCTGACGACTTTTCAAGATTTCTTGATGCACTGTTTTACTAAGAGTTATAATTTCTTTTTTGAGTTTCGACGGAATTGAATTTGAAGTAAAAGAAGGATGTATCCCAACTTCAGCATTATCTCCAATATATGCTACTAATTCACGGAAAGACTTGCTATAAGTGGGTATATTCTTATCATTAGTACCATAGTCAGCAAATAGAATAAAGAAAATAGCTTTAAGTTTGTTATTTCTAATAGTATTAAACAAATAATCAAAGGTATCAAAAGGATCCTTCTCTTTTCCTAACAAAACCCTAGTCCTTGTTAATAAATCTTTAAATTCTAAAGACATAAAACTTTTAAGGTATCCTCCCATAATCCTCAATGCCCCCTTATGTTTGTAGGAAAATGCTGCATCAATATCTATAGTTGGTATAAATTTATATTCAGGTCTTTGTATTTCAATACCGGGAAAATGCTCTAGAAGGAGGTAGCCTAAATCTTTAGCCCAGATATCAATTAAGGGTTTATTAAGAAAATTATTTTTTAAAGCTATACTTTCAGAGGCAGGAAATCTTCCATACTTATCTTTCATAAAAGGTAAATACTCTTCGTAACGGCTTATAAGATAAAATGATGCAGAAAACAAATCAAAATTGTATTTTGACTTTCGATTATAAGTAGGGAAAAGAGTAGGCAAATTATAATATTCGCCAAAGCTTAACTCTTGGTCTTTAATTCCTCTTTCGAATAGCAGCTCTTCGGCAGCAATAAAAAACTCATCACCAATAGCAGAAAATCCATAATGTATCTTAATACCATCATAATCTTCAAACTTCTTATTATCAAGACAAAACTCCGGCTCCAGCCCCAAAAGTTCTTTAAAAAAATGGTTAAAGATAAAAATCAAGCGGTTTGTTCTTTTAGGAACTAATATCAATATCTTTTTGTTCATCTTACAATAAAATAAATCTGTAACAATCTAAAGCATTCCTTCATCAGCATAACTATAGTATTTCTGATCTCCCACAATAATATGGTCAAGAAGTTTCAATTCAAGTAAATCACACGCCTTATTAATTTTATTTGTAAGCCTAGTATCTTCATTCGAAGGCTTAATGTTACCACTTGGATGATTATGACAAAGAATAATGGAAGAAGCAAGGTTAGAAATTGCAATATTAAATATCAACTTAGGATCGGCAATTGTACCCGACACACCTCCTTTGCTCACTTGATATTTACCAATTATTTTATTGGCTCTATTTAACAAAAGAACCCAAAATTCCTCATAAGGCAAGTCTGTCATATTAGGCTGAAATATTTCAAAAACATCTTTAGAAGAAGTAATTTTTTTCTTTTCTTTAACCTCAGCTTCCCTCCTACGACGACCCAATTCCATTGCTGCTGCAATGCCTATAGCTTTTGCCTCCCCAACTCCTTTAAAACGTATCATTTCTTCAATTCTAAGCTTTCCTAGAGATATTAAATCATTATCTACAGAGTTTAAAATTCTTTTTGAAAGCTCCACTGCCGATTCTTCTCTATTTCCAGACCCAATAATAATGGCAATAAGCTCAGCATTACTAAGAGATTTTCTTCCCTTAATAAGCATTTTCTCTCTTGGACGGTCATCATAGTCCCATTCCTTGATACTTATGCGCTTTAAATCGTCCATATTATTGAATCTAAATAGCCTCTTATTACTTACTTTTATTAGGATAAGGAGGTGGTGGTGGTATAGATTTATATTTTTTAAGCAACTTCATCACTTCTTCAATAGCTCTATTCAGTTGCTGGTCTTCGCCTAAAAATTCTTTTGCCGGATTATTATCAACAACAATATCAGGGTCTACACCATGGCCTTCAATAATCCACTTGCTTCCATCAGCAGAATAACTAGCAAATTCCGGTTTTGTTAAACTTCCACCATCAATAAAAGGTAAAGATCCTCTTATGCCAACTACTCCTCCCCATGTACGCTTTCCAATTATTAAACCTAAATTATGCTTTCTAAAACTATATGGGAACAAATCTCCATCACTGGCAGAGTAACCATTTACTAGTAATACCATTGGGCCACGCATCATTTTTGTTGGAGTTTGAGTAGACACGCTTGCATTACGTAAAATATTTGCACGTGTTATTTCTCTTCTCAATCTTTCAATCAACATTGGTGAAACATTTCCTCCACCATTTCCCCTATCATCAATGATAAGAGCTTTTTTGCTTAGTTGTGGATAAAAATATTTTACAAACTCATTTAAACCATCCCTCCCCATATCTGGAACATGAATATATCCTACCTGACCATTAGTAGCTTTGTTTACTTTTTCTATATTTCCTTGAACCCAATTATAATAATACAAAGACGCCTCATCAGCTATTGGTTTAACGAAAATAGTTCTAGCTCCCTGTTCAGAAGCAATACTGTTAATCTTTAAAGAAACTATTTTACCTGCCTTATCAAACATCATTTCATAAAAGTCATCATAATCTTTACACGATATTCCATCAACAGCTATAATGTAATTTCCTTCTGATACATTTAAGCCAACCTCCGTTAAAGGAGAGAATAATTTTGAATTGAAGTTTTCACCTTTAAGAATCTTATCAATTCTATAAAAACCACTTTCAGCATCTTTTGACAATTGTGCACCAAGCAACCCGGTTTTATATCTTTTTGGCATTGTACGATCTCCTCCACCAGTATAAGCATGGCCAATATTCAATTCTCCTATTAACTCCCCAATCAAATAATTAAGATCATTTCTATTATTTACATAAGGTACAAGAATTGCATACTTATCATACATCTTTTGCCAATCGAGACCATGCATATTTGAATCATAAAAGAAATCTCTCATCTGACGCCAGGCTTCTTTATATATCTGAGCCCATTCTTCATGTTTATTTACCCATACTTTTAAACCACTTATATCAATTGGTTTACTTAACTTTACAGCAGAAGAAGGCAAAGGAATTACCTGTATTTTCTTTCCTTTTGCAATAAGCATATTCTTTAAATCGGGGGTAAGAGAATAAGAGAAACCTTCACCTAAATTTGTTTCCTTTTTCTCAGATAAATCATACATTTTAAGTGCTGATTTTTTACCTGTAGTAAAATAGTTATAATAAACTCTATTATCAGGAATGGATATATTCCAATAATATCCTGCAGGAATTGGTAAATCAACTACTCTATTTTCTATATTCTCAAAATCAATAATAACATCAACATTATTTTTATCATCTGATTTTTTATCAACTTTGGCATCACAATCATCATTAGGAGCAAAAGGGCTTTTCTCATCATTTTGAAGAGTAATAAAATAAATCTTACTCATATTGTTATAAGCATAATTCCATTCTACCTCAGAATAAATTGGGTTGAAAACTCTATTAGATACAAAGAATAAATATTTACCATTTTCACTAAATATTGGATTTGATGAATCATACCATTTGTTAGTAACCGTTTTATTAGTTTTCAATTTTGTATCAAAAAGATATATTTGGTTTATTCCAGAGCCATCATTATCAGAATAACATATCCAACGGCTATCAGGAGACCAATCATAATCTCTTATCTCCCAAGTTAAACTATGCGCTACTTGAGTAACTTCCTTTGTTTCAATATTTACATATCTAAGATTCATATTCTTATCACTCCAAAGAATATATTTACTATTAGGCGACCATTGTATTTCAAATTTATATGATTTGGCATCAGAGGTTATTTTTTGCATTTCACCACTACCATCAGAAGGCATAATATATATATCATACTCGCCATCCTTATCGGAAAGAAAAGCTATATATTTCCCATCAGGAGACCATTCAACATTTCTATCAAAAGCACCTGATGATTTAGTAAAGTTGTAAGTGATTCCTTCTTTTACAGGAAGTGTGAAAATATCGCCCCTTGCACTAACAGCAATACGTTTTGCCTTGGGAGATACACTATAAGAATTTATATATTTTGATGCATCAACAAACTGATTTCTTGATTCTAAAAAATCATTATTTATTGTAATATTAACTTTCTCCAATTTCTGAATATCAATATTATAAACATAAATAAAACCTTCATTCTCAAAAACAATCTGATTATCGTTGATAGATGGAAATTTAATATCATAATCTTCAAATTGGGTTAACTTATGAGTCTCTCTTGTTTCAATATTATAAGAGAATAAATTCATAGTTCTATCTCTATCAGAAAGGAAAAAGATACGATTTTTATACCACATTGGGAAAATATCCTGTGCATTATTATTAGTAATATTTTCTAAAGCCTTTGTCTCAAAATTATAAATCCAAACATCATCAGCCATGCCTCCCTTGTAATATTTCCAAGTTCTAAACTCACGCATTACTCTGTTAAATGCTAACTGCTTACCATCAGAAGAATACGAACAAAACCCTCCAGTAGATAATGGAAGCTGCTGACTCATTCCACCATTCTTAGAAACAATAAACAAAGAACCTACAAATGAATTAAAACTATGTTTACGAGAACGATAAACAATATTTTCACCATCAGGAGTCCAAGCAGTAACAATATTGTTTGGCCCCATCCTATCAGAAATATCATCACGTGAAAGTGTTGCTGTATAGGTTAGTCTCTTTGGTGACCCACCTTTCGAAGGAATAGTAAAAACCTCAGTATTACCATCATATTGACCCGTAAATGCTATCGTTTTACCATCGGGAGAAAACTTTGCAAACATTTCATAACCATCTCCTGATGTCAATTTTCTAGCTTCACCACCTGTTTTCAATACACTATATAAATCTCCTGCATAGGTAAATACAATTGTATCTCCATGAATAGCTGGAAAACGAAATAATCTATCTACTGATTGAGAGTTAGCAAAAAGACTGAATGTCAATATAATAACTATAGTGAAAATAAAGTTTCTCATAGTAATATAAAATAAAATTTATTAAATGATTAAAGCATAAAAGTACTTAAAAAAATGCAATAATTACTTATTGTTTTTCAGATAATAGTACAATTGAACTAAAATTATAATATTATTATGATTAACCCTGATTATTTACAAATAATCCTGACTATTAAGTAGAACTAATAAATTTAGATATTTCTGAAAGAAAACTATCAATTCTAATTCGTTTTTTTCTTTCTAATTCTTGCACCTAACCATTGTCCCGAGAAGAATGCAAAGATCATAAATGGGTATGTATATAACTGAAATCCCAGATGAAAACCATACCTCAGCGCTACAACTAATGGAATAGGTAGATGAACAGCAAGAAACCATTGTAAACTAAACTTTTTAACGCCATAACGCCAATACCCAAATGGTATATTGATAAAAAAAACTAAAATACAAACTATTGCTAAACTAAGATATTCATTCATAATATTATGTAAAAAAAAAGCTCCCAGAAGGAGCTTTTTATATTTATATGTAAAACTTTATTCAGCTAAAATTTTAACGACGTTATTATTTACTTCAATAACACCACCATTAATTTCAAGAAACTGCTCTTGTTTTTTATGATCCACAAGCTTAATTTCTCCTTTAGTAAGGATTGACACCATTGGTGCGTGGAAATTCATTATTTCGAAAAATCCATCAATCCCGGGCACTTTCACTAAATCCAGTTCTCCTGAAAATAGAGTCTTGTCTGGAGTAATAACCTCAACTTTCATAATTCAATTATTTATTTAGATTCAGCAAGCAATTTCTTACCTTTTTCTATAGCTTCATTGATATCACCAACAAGGTTGAAAGCGGCTTCAGGATATTCATCTACTTCACCATCAATAATCATGTTGAAACCCTTGATAGTATCCTCAATAGAAACAACACACCCTGGAATTCCGGTAAATTGTTCTGCTACGTGGAAAGGTTGAGATAAGAAACGCTGTACACGACGTGCACGGTGAACAACTAACTTATCCTCTTCACTTAATTCATCCATACCAAGAATTGCAATAATATCTTGTAATTCTTTATATCTTTGAAGAAGCTCTTTAACTCTTTGTGCTGTATTATAATGATCGTCACCAACAATCTCAGGAGTAAGAATACGAGATGTCGAATCTAATGGATCAACAGCAGGATAAATTCCCAGCTCAGCAATTTTACGACTAAGAACTGTTGTTGCATCTAAGTGAGCAAAAGTTGTTGCAGGAGCAGGGTCAGTTAAGTCATCAGCAGGAACATACACCGCTTGAACAGATGTAATAGAACCTCTTTTTGTAGAAGTAATTCTCTCCTGCATCATTCCCATCTCTGTAGCCAATGTTGGTTGATAACCAACCGCTGATGGCATACGACCAAGCAATGCTGAAACCTCAGAACCAGCTTGTGTAAAACGGAAAATATTATCAATAAAGAAAAGGATATCACGACCACCAGACTTCTCATCACCATCTCTAAAATACTCAGCTAATGTAAGTCCACTAAGGGCAACCCTTGCACGTGCACCTGGAGGCTCATTCATCTGACCAAAAGTAAGTGCTAATTGTGATTCTTTAAGTTTTTCTTTATCTATTTTGGAAAGGTCCCATCCACCTTTTTCCATACTTTCTTTAAACTCATCACCATAATTTATAATACCAGCTTCTATCATCTCACGAATTAGATCATTACCCTCACGAGTACGTTCTCCAACTCCTGCAAAAACTGATTGGCCGGAATAGTTCAAAGCAATATTATTAATAAGCTCTTGAATAATAACTGTTTTACCAACTCCTGCACCACCGAATAAACCAATTTTACCACCTTTAGAATAGGGCTCAATTAAGTCAATTACTTTGATACCTGTATATAATACATCTGTTGAAGTACTTAAATCTTCATACTTAGGGGGCTCACGGTGAATAGGATATGTTTTTTCCTTACTAACCTCACCAATACCATCAATAGCATCGCCAACAACATTAAATACTCGACCATTAATATGATCTCCTACTGGCATGGTAATTTTATCACCTGTAGATAACACATCCATTCCTCTACTAACTCCGTCAGTAGAATCCATTGCTACTGTTCTTACAGTATTCTCTCCAATATCTTGTTGTACTTCTAAGATAATTTTATTTCCAGCAGCATTATGCAACTCTAAAGCATCATAAATATTAGGAAGATCTGCATCATTCTCGAAATAAACATCAACAACAGGTCCAATTACCTGAGAAACTTTTCCGGTTCCTTTACTTTTCATAAAAAATAACTTCTTGTTACTGAGTGATTTAAACTTATACTATTAAGCCAATTTAAATGCTTAATTTGGCATACGAAGATATAATAAATTATTATAAATCAGCATTTTTTTTTCATTTAGTTATCTTTGATATTATAAAGTCATAATTTTCTATAATTATCAAAGTTTTTTGCACAAATCATAGAAATTAGGAAATATCATTTTTGAATTTAACCCGAAACATAAATTAGAAAATCCATCCCTTACTAAAAATATTTCATAACAAAGTTCTAATACATAGTTTGAGTTAAAATTTTATTTAATTAAAAGGCGTTAAAGATTAATCTTTAACGCCTTTTAATTAACAATTTATTCTATTAACCTGAATTCGGCATAAGCTATACTCATAGTTACATTATTAGTAAATAAACTTTCGAGTAATTAATCTATCTTCTTGCTCCATTGAAATAAAATAAATACCATGGCTTAATCCGGACAAGTTAAAGTTTACACTTTGCTTACCACTAGCGCTTGAAAATGCCATTTGTAAACTCTTACCATTGATATCAACAATTTGAAACACAGTATTTACTCCTTTTGAGTTTGAATAATCAATTTTTAAAAAATTATCAATTATACTAATTGATTCTATTCCTACTTCAATATCTTTTAAAGTAACAGAAATACTAGGTAATATTTCATCTTTGCCATCAAAATCATATTGATGCAAACGGTAATAAACAACCCCATTACTGGTCACATCATCATCAACATATTGATACTTTTGAGTAACATTACTGTTTCCAGTTCCCTGTACTTTACCAATAGGAGTAAAATTTTCAGCATCGAATGACCTCTCAATAATAAAATAATCATTATTCTCTTCAGAAGCTGTTTCCCAATCAAGTGATACATTATTGTTGGATACATCTGCGGTAAAGGAAATTAAGCTTATAGGTAATCCTGTTGAACCATTATTGCCATTAGCAAAACCAGTACCTGATGAAGATGTATTATAAGTAGTCTGAGCACCACTTCCATTATATTCTAAAACCTTTAAGTAATAAGTAGTACTTGAGGTTAAATTATCTACAACAACACTTGATTTAGCACTTCCTGTACCATTATATACAACATAAGACCCAGCACCAATATCATCACCACTTCCAAATGTAGAACTTGCAGTATATGTAGTTCCATTGGAAGGGTCAGTAACGTTTCCATCGGCTTTCATAACAAAAATTCTACCTACTCCATTACCATTATCCCATGTCAACTCCATACTGGTTGAAGAAGCAGTTGCCCATTTTAAATTTGAAGCTTGTGTAGAAGGTACAGCTGCAGTAGTAGAAGCTGTTAAACTAGCTAAAGTTCCATCAGTTTTATAGTTATATGTTGCATCATCACCATCAACAGCAAATGGAATTATAGAAAAACTGTATTCTGTTGTAGCACTTAAACCCGTTACTTGACAACTTGTAGAGGTTGTTTCACAAACCACACTTGTTCCTGCCGGCAAACTACTAAAGCTAGTATATTTCATACCATCATCAACCCCAGTATTATTTGGTGCAGTTGCCCCATCCTTCTTAAGAACAATATATCCGTCAGCACCTGATGCACTTGACCAGGAAAGATCAAGTGTAGTATCACTTTTTGCAGTATTACTGAAGTTAGAAGCTTGATCTGTTGGTTCAGCAGAAAGGGTATAAAACGTAATTTCAGGGCCATAAGAAGTTCCAGCGGAATTTGTTGCATAAGCACGTACATAGTACAATGTTCCACTGCTAACACCTCCTGTAATAGTACTTGAAAAAGTACCGGTACCAGTTCCATCAGAAGAGTGGCTATTAGAAATAGTAGGCGACGTTGATGTATTCCAACATACTCCTCTATCAGTTACAGAACTTCCTCCATCATCACTTACATTTCCGCCACTAGAAGCAGACGATTCTGTTCTTGAACTAACAGCGGTAGTTGATGCAACAGTTGGAACAACAGCTACTCCTGTACCTTGAATGCTATAAGTATAAGGATTTTCATCCGAATCATTATTATAGATAGTTATTGTAGCAGTTTTTGTACCAGTACTGGTTGGAATAAATCGAACTGTAAAATCAGAAGTTCCACCTGCCGGATTAATAGGTGATGTTGGAGCTACGGTAACACTAAACATAGATGCATCAGTACCTGAAAGCTCAACGTATCCACCTCCATTATCTTTTAAAAATAATTTACCTCTATCGGATGGAGGAAACCCACCTTTGGTGTTTTCGATAGTATAAACTATATCTTTGTTATTATTAATATTTACATTTCCGAAGTCTGTATTATTTGTAGTACTTGGAGTAGTACTTCCATTACTAATAGCATTACTATTCCCCTGCACATCCATCTCTGGATATATAATTGTTGTTGAAGCAACTATATCATCATAAGAACTATAATCTGCATTATAAACATAAATATCACTTGATTTATTATCATCTTGGTCAACTGTAGGGGAATTCCTAACATAAATTGTTTTTGTTTCTCCAGCTGTACTTGGTGTGAAAGTAACTGATGTAGACCAGTTGGTTCCATCTATTGAGACCTCAAAAGATGGTGAAATATTATTTGCTGCAGAATCATAAGCATCTATTGTAATATCTTGCGTGGGTGTAGCAGCTCCAATAACTGCATCAAAACTATGAGACCCATCAGTCACATTATAAATTTCAATTTTACCACAATCTAATGTAGTAGGTGTAATAGATACCGTTTGAGCTTTAATTTTCGGTAAACTAAAAACAAAACTACTAATCAAGAAAAGAATTAATAAATTTTTCATAATAATAATTAAGATAAGTTTTTTATTTAAGAACTATTTACAAAGATACTAAAATTACCATTTGGTTGTATACATATTATTACCTATTTGCTTACACCTTATTAGTTTTATCGGAGAACTTCTATCATAATCTTCAAACCAATTCAAAATATCTTTTAAAATACCATTAAAAAATGTTAGTACTTTTGCATTCTATTTATTAATTGAGAATGATGAAATGAGTACAACAGCATACATAATAATAGCAGTAGTGATAATCTTAGCTTTCTTAATGATTCGAAGATATAGGATGTTCATGTCGGGAGTAGGAACTGAAGATAGCGATAAATTAGTTGAATTTACAGACCAGAATTTTAAACAACAACTTAAAACAAAGGTTGTACTAATAGATTTTTGGGCAGAATGGTGTCAGCCTTGTAAAATACAAGGGCCTATAGTTAGCACGGTGGCTGAAGAGAATAATGACAATAATGTAAAAGTAGGGAAATTAGATGTTGAAAAAAATCAAAAAACGGCTCAACAATTAGGTATTCGAAATATACCAACCATTATAATATTTAAAGACGGTAAAGAATTTGAAAGATTAGTTGGGTTAAAAAACAAAAATGTTTTAAAAAAGAGTATTACTAAAGCCTTAAATTAAAAAAAACTTAAATTAAACTAATTATGAAAAAAATAGCATTAGTATTTATTTTTATAGCACTTCTTTTTTCATGTAAAAAAATAGACAAGCTAACTCAATTTGACATGGATTATGATTCCTCTGTTACTGTGGAATCAACATTTGGAGTTAATATACCTTTCAACATTTACACTCCTGATATATCCACTAGTTCAGAATCTACTTTCGAATCTAATGACACTAGAAAAGATCTTATAGAAAGTATTAACCTTAAATCTATGACAATGACTATTTCAGACCCATCGGGTGATGATTTTAGCTTTTTAAAATCTATTGAGATTTACATTTCTGCTGATGGCTTATCAGACATTAAAATTGCATCTAAAGATAATATACCTGACAATACTACAGAACTAAAACTCGATGTTTCAAATACTGATTTAAAAGAATACATTAAAAAAGACAGCTTTAAGCTTAAAATTACAACAACTACTGATGAAGTATTAACTCATGATTATACTATTGACATTCATTCTGTTTTCTTTGTTGATGCCAAAATACTAGGTGTGTAACTAAATATACCATTGAAATAGTTTTCGTTTTTATCGTTATATATTATCTCATACTTTTTTTAAGTAGTTTTGTAGTTGCTATATATTTTAATTCACCTTGAAATTTATGGCTTATTTAAATCTTTTGTACGAAAACATATAATATGAAGAATTTATCATTAATAATTTTATTTGTATTTTCCTCGGTTTTAGCTATGTCTCAGATGTATAATAAAACTGATTCTCAAGGCAGAAAAATTGGAAAATGGCAAAAGAAATTTAAAAATGGACAAATAAAATATAAGGGACAGTTTGAGAATGGATACGAAACTGGACAATTTATCTATTATTACCCATCAGGGAAAATACAAAGTAAGATAAATTTCACTGAAAAGGGTACTCTTGCTGCCATCAAGACCTTTTATGAAAATGGTGTCATTAAAGCAACCGGCTTTTATCGTAATAAAAAAAAGCATGGCACATGGAAATATTATGGATCAAAAGATGGGAATTTAGTTAGCGAAGAAAATTATTCTAATGGGATAAAAAACGGAGTCTGGAAAATGTATTATCCAAATGGTCAATTAGCAAGTGAAGTTTTATGGGATAATGGATTACGAAATGGTCCTTGGAAAGAGTATTATTCCAATGGCAAATTAAAGTTATCAGCAACTTTTGTGGAGGGGAAAATGGCAGGTAGCTATATTACTTATTATATCGACGGCAAAATATCTAGAAAAGGCCAGTATGTAAATGGTAAGATGGACGGAGTATGGATTGGATTTGACGTAAATGGTATCAAAAACTCATTTCAAAAATACAAAATGGGATTTATGGAGATTGAGAAGAGATATGAAAACGGCAAACAGGTTTACTTAATGGATAATGTCAACAATAAATATATAGACAATAGGAAAGAGAATAATGGTAAAAAAAAACAATAGAGTATTAGTGGCAATGAGCGGAGGAATAGACAGTTCCATTGCCGCATTACTGTTAATAGAACAAGGCTATGAATTGGTAGGAATGACTATGAAAACATGGGACTATTCCACAACTGGCAGCAGTAGCAAGGAAACCGGATGTTGTAGCCTCGACTCTATTAACGACGCCCGCGAATTAGCCGTTAACAAAGGATTTCCACATTATATTATTGATATCAGAGAAGATTTTGAAAATAGCATAGTAAATAATTTTATTTCAGAGTATATGGTAGGAAGAACACCAAATCCATGTATTTTGTGTAATACTTTTATGAAATGGGAAGCTCTCTTGAAAAGAGCTGATGAATTAGACTGTTATCATATAGCAACAGGACATTACGCCCAATTAGCACAAAAAAATGGAAGGTATTATGTAACAAAAGGTGTTGATGGAGGTAAAGATCAAAGTTATGTTCTTTGGGGTGTAAGTCAAGAAAATTTAGCTCGTACCATTTTCCCACTTGGAGATTTCCATAAATCAGAAATAAGAGAAATTGCTATAAGAAATGGATTTGATAATCTTGCAAAAAAAAGCGAGAGCTATGAAATATGTTTTATTCCAGACAATGATTATCGTGGTTTCTTAAAGCGACAAGTTGAAGGTTTAGAAGAAAAAGTAAATGGTGGTGAATTTGTACTTAAAGATGGTACTGTAGTTGGCAAACACTCCGGTTTTCCCTTTTATACTATTGGACAAAGGCGTGGACTGGTAGCTATGGGTGAACCATATTATGTTAATAATATTGATGCTGAAAACAACAGGATAGTAATTGGTCCCAAAAATGAACTAATGAGTAAAAAAATGATTGTTGGAAAAATCAACTGGCAAAAATATACTCAGATAGAAGATGGAATGAAAGTAGAAGTACAGATAAGACATCACGACCCCGGAACTCCGGCAATTCTTTACAACGATAACAATAATACTATAAGAGTTGAGTTTAATGAGAAGGTATCCGCAATTACTCCCGGACAATCAGCAGTGTTTTTTGAAAATGATGATGTAATTGCAGGAGGTTTTATTATGAAGAAATTAGACTAATAAAATCATATAACTCATGTGACTGATAAAATAATTAATATATGAAAATTAAAGGATTTATTGTACTAATTGCAGCACTGTTAACATTTACATATTCTTGTAAAAAAAGCAAACAAGAAATCGTAAATATGGGTTATAATTATTTCCCTTTAAAAACAAACAACTATAGTATCTATCAAGTAGATTCAATAGTTTGGAATGATTATAATTCTACCATTGACACTTTTAGCTATCAAGTAAAATTAGTTATTGATAGTCAATATTATGACAACGAAAACAGATTGAGTTATCGTTGGAAAAAATTCACCAAAAGTGATACAAATCAATGGACATTTAATACAAATTATTCATTAACAATAACAAATGACAGATTAGAATCCGTTCAAGAGAATATGAGATATATAAAACTTATTTTTCCGGTTGTAGCTGGTGCTAATTGGGATTACAATAGTCTGAACATTAATGAGTCTGCCGACTCGCAATATTCTGATGTAGATTATAAATCTACAGTATTAGGACTGAAAAATGACAGTTGTTTAACCGTTATTTACAATGAAGAAGTTGATTTAATTCAAGAAATAATATATGAAGAAAAGTATGCAAGAAATATAGGCATGTTCTATTCCAAACATATTAATAAAAAGAAACTTACAACAGGTTTACAAGGATACTCTGTTATTTATCAACTATTAGAATACGGAACAGAATAATTATCAATGAAAATTTTTTTACTAAGCATTTTAACAGTAGCAATGAGTTTGAGTATAAATGCTCAAAGTTTCCCATCCTGGTATTTAATATCATTCAAAGACAAGAACAATAGCCCTTATTCTATTACAAACCCCAATATTTACCTTTCACAAAGAGCAATTGATAGAAGGCTAAGAAACAAAATCCAGATTGATAGTAGTGACTTTCCGGTAAATCCTTTCTATTTAGATAGCTTGTTAAATTATGGATTAGAAATAACGTACCAATCAAGATGGATGAATGCAGCCATGGTTTATATTGACGATTCAATAAAATTAAAAAGAGTAAAACATTCTTCAATTGTTGACAGCATCGCATTTATGGCTCCTTTTTTAAATATAAAAATAGGATTTAGCGATAATAATAAAAAATCAAGCAGTTATCAATCAAATCATGACACAACAAATATTAGCTCATTCTTAGAAACTTCTGATAGAATTCACAGTATTGGATTACAATCTCTGATAGACAATGGATATAGAGGAGAAGGAATACAGATAGCTGTTTTAGATAATGGTTTTAATAATGTTAATACTATGACTGCATTTCAATATTTGCGATCTAATAATCATTTATTAGGATATCATAATTTTACTACCGACGGGAAAGAAGTATTTAACTCTGGTTCACATGGCACAATGGTATTATCCACTATGGCAGGATTTATTTCTAATAAATTTGCAGGAAGCGCAATTGATGCTGATTACTATCTTTTTCAAACTGAAGACAATCGCTCAGAGTTTCCTGTTGAAGAGGCAAATTGGCTATTCGGAGCTGAATATGCTGATTCTTTAGGTGTTGATATAATAACATCTTCATTAGTTTATACTCGTTTTGATAGTAGTAAATACAATCACAATATAGATCAATTAGACGGGAAAACTACCTTAGTTAGTAGAGCTGCTCAAAAAGCAAGTGAAAAGGGGATATTAGTTTTTAACTCGGCAGGAAATGAAGGGAATAATTCGTGGGGTAAAATATGTTTTCCCACTGATGCTAAAGATGTTATATCTGTTGGAGCAGTTGATAGAAACGATGAAATAGCAAGTTTCAGTTCCCATGGATATTCATCCGACGGTAGAGTTAAACCAGATATTTCTGCGAGAGGAAAAAATGCCGCAGTTATTAGCACATCAGGAAAAATTATTAGAATAAATGGAACTTCCTTCTCTACACCATTTACAGCAGGAGCAACGGCTTGTTTATTGCAGGCAACAAAAACAAAAAGTGCTCAAGAATATAGAGATGCTATTAGGAAATCTTCAAGGCAATTTTTAAAACCTGATAGTTTATATGGCTACGGAATTCCCAATTTCTATCTAGCTTCCATTTTGTTAAATGTGGATACAATTTTACCTATTGAGGATATAAAAGGTCCCATCATATTACCAAACCCTTTTGTCAGAGACTTATATATCTTATTAAATGAAAGTGATAGTCACAAATTAAATATCTCAATATTCGATATTGGAGGTAAAGAAGTATGGAGAAAAGAAAATATTCAATCGATAAAAGGCAACAATCTTTACTACATTGACAATATATCTAATTTATCACAAGGTGTCTATTTTATGAATATTGAAATTAGCAATAAGATATTCTCTAAGAAAATTATCAAGCAATAATATTTTCTTATAAATTACCCCGCATTATTCATACAAGTCGCTTTGCTTTTGTATTAATAAGCAATGAATAGCGGAGTGCAAAGCAAGAGAACCCTCCCGAAACAAGTTCGGAACAGGCTGATTTAGAAAAACTCAAATTTGGGTATTTGAAAAATAT
>Ga0256842_1000040_pt1 | contig 95055 bp, 100 predicted proteins | sample 4559240metaG_FD_185973 | JGI IMG/M metagenome (GOLD analysis project Ga0256842, IMG submission 185973) | Hydrothermal vent microbial communities from Guaymas Basin, Mexico - 4559-240 | ecosystem: Environmental > Aquatic > Marine > Hydrothermal vents | place: Mexico: Guaymas Basin | collected... | reverse complement strand
CAAGTGGAAACTCTTTAGCTTTTAGATTTTGAAATTTATTTTTATCTTTTTGATTTGCAAAAGGGAAAAATTTTTTAAAGTTATCATCAGATAGATTACTTACTTTCTCTTCTAAAAGAGAAAACTTAGATACCCATTTTAGAAAATAATGTGGATTTTGTGGATTAAATTTGGGTTCGTCAGGATAGTTGACTATTTCATAAAACATCTTGGAACCTCTCTTTAAAAACTTATCTTTAAATCTATTTAAATCTTTTAACCCTAACTTTCGCTTACTTTTTCTCATTTCTCTCTCCAAAATATTGCAATCCTACCAGAGAAATAAAACCATATTCATAGTTTCCATCATTTTTGGGGTTAATCCAAGGAATAATTTTCGTAGCATTTGGTCCTTGAATATTATTGTATTTATCCCTTTTAGTAGAGCCAAAGATATAATGACGTTCTTCATTATTGCTGATCTTTAGCCTTTCTTTGGCTTTAAAGGCTATTAATTCCTTAATAACTCCTTGAAATGAAAATGAATTTGCATTTTTCTCTTTTTTCCATAATTTTATTTTTTTATTTTGTGCTTCAAGTAATTCATCAAAACCATTTACTTCTTCTATAGCTTCATTAATAGATTTATCTGAAAGTCTTTCATTCTGACTAAATTTAAAAACTTCGTTGGTAAGATTCTCTTCAATTTTAACTCTTCCGTAGCCTAAATTATTTCTTCCACCGATAAATCCGTAATACTGAATGAAATTTAAAAGCGGAACAAGAATAGTGTCTTTTATCTCTTTTTTTACCTGAAATGTTACTTCAAACTTGCCCCCAAAATAAGGTATAGAAAAATACCAGAAATGGAGATTTTTGTTTTTGTTTTTCTTTTTTAAATCATTGACCTCTTTTCTTTTACAAACTTGCCAGTCAGCGCTTGAGTTATTTTTGTCTTTATAAATCACCTCAGGTAAGTTTAAATAATTGCCAAAACAATAATTTTCTATTGGTTGAATTCCTTTAATAAAAACTCTCCCCCTCCACCCCGTGCACCCGAAAATTCTTGAAGGCAAAGAAATTCTCATTTCAGCTAAGACTTCATCTTCTAATTCAAAAAGTTCTCTATCTGAATTCTGTCTTATCTTTTCTTCCAGTTTCTTACGGAATTCTTTATAATTCACATTTTCTTTGTTATATTCTTTCACTTCTATCCCAACGGCATGGCAATACACCTCAAACCAAAACCGTAATGCCCCCATAATGGATTGGGGTTTTATTTCTTGATTCCTTCTCCAAGCATCTCCCGTCCAGAGAGGGGTTAATGTTTTAAGCGTAACGGTAAATTCCTCCACTTGACAACCTCCTTACTTTCTCTTGTTTCTTATACTGAAAAGCAAGATAGAAATCAATAATAGAAACTTGATTATTTGATCTTTTATTTCAACAAAGAGAGTTTTAAAATAACTATATGGCACGCTGTCAGCTTTGTGGTAAAGAAACGGTTACAATTTCAGCCGTTATAGGTTATTGCTACCAGTGTCTACGACAGCATTGGGATAAGATACGGGGCAAAATTTTTGCCCTTCATGCCAAGAGTAGAGAGCCCTTTGGTTTACCTCCTGAAATTCCAAGGGCAGAAAATGGTATCAGGTGTCATTTATGTGCCAATGCCTGTCAGATAGGAGTTGGGGAAGTTGGCTTTTGTGGGATAAGGAAAAATGCAGAAGGTAGACTTGTGGGTGGCACAATTACGGGCAATCTGCAGTTTTATTACGACCCGCTTCCCACAAACTGCGTAGCCGACTGGGTGTGTCCGGCAGGCACGGGCGTAGGTTATCCAGAATATGCCTATAAAAATGGGCCTGAGTTTGGGTATTACAATCTGGCGGTGTTTTATCAGGCGTGTAATTTCAATTGTCTCTATTGTCAAAACTGGTCGTTTAAAGAAGGATTTAAACATCCTCATCTTGTAACGATAGACGAGCTGGTAGAGGCAGCCTTTAAAAAGAAGGTCAGTTGTGTTTGCTTTTTTGGTGGAGATCCGACCCCACAGATAATTCATGCGCTGGCTGTTTCAAAAAGGATTTTAAATCGCAAGGACAAACCTATTTTACGCATCTGCTGGGAGACAAATGGGGCGGTTAATCCAAAAATCTTGAAACAGATGGCAGAAATTTCTTTAAATTCTGGTGGGTGTATTAAGTTTGACCTCAAGGCCTGGCATGAAGAAGTACATCTGGCCTTGTGTGAAGTTTCAAACAAACAGACATTAAACAACTTTGCCTGGCTGGCCAGCTTGACCAAAAAGCGCCCTACCCCACCTTTTCTGATTGCTAGTACCCTCCTTGTGCCAGGCTATGTAGATGTAGAGGAAGTAAGGGAAATTGCCCGTTTTATTGCCAAGCTCAATCCAGACATTCCCTATTCTTTACTTGCCTTTTATCCCTGCTTCGTACTCAATGACTTACCCACCACTTCTTACGCTCATGCCATGCGCTGCCTTGAGGCCGCCAAAGAGGCCGGATTAAGGCGGGTAAAGATTGGCAACAGACACCTGTTAAGTGGAGATTACTGAATAGTCTTTTGACCAGCACGTCTTTTCTTTTGGTGGAGTAAAATCAAGAGAAAAATTGCAACAAAATTTTAAAAGCCTATCAAGTAAAATGGTAAAAAACATGTATTTTTTTCTATCTTATAATTTCTCTCGTTGACAACAAAGGCCTTTGCCTGTGGATAATATTGCAAAAAGGAACGCAAACCAGAAGGAATATGTGCTATTTCTCCACTTTTTACCTCCCAGGCAGAAAGTTGCTCCTCATCTAGAATAAAATCTACTTCATTTCCATGTTTTGTCCGCCAAAATTTAATATTACTTTTGTTTTCAACCATAAAGAGTAATTCTTTAAAAACGGTATTCTCTAATAAATTACCTTTGTCCACACGGTCATCTAAAGGTTTAAAATCAGACACAATGCGATTTCTTAAACCAGTATCATACCAAAATATTTTGGGCATCTTTACCAATTCTTTTTGTTTATTACTGAAAAAAGGTCTAATGAAAAGACAAACGTAGGTATCCTCTAAAATTTTCAAAAACTTTTCTACTGTCTTTCTGGCCACCCCCAGATTTTTACTTAATTCCTGCACATTAACAAGATTTCCCATCTGTAAGGCCAAAAGTTTCACTAAACGATTATAGGCCATAATATTCTCTATGTTAAAAATGGCACTTATATCTTTATGCACATAGGCGTTGTATATATCGTTTAAATATCGTTTCTTCATATCTAAATCATTCAAAAGAGCCACGGCTGGATAGCCTCCATAAAGCACATATTCTTCATAAAAATTCATTATCTGTTGATGATGGATAGGCAAAAGGGGTTTCTTTTGCTTAGTGGCTTCTTTAAGAATACGAAGGACATCGTCCTTCTCTTTAAACACAAGAAATTCTTTAAAACTTAGCGGAAAAAGTTCAAAGGTTATTCTACGGCCTACTAAGGCATCTTTAAATTTATGGCGCATAGTAAGCCCTGAAGAACCTGTAACAAATAGTTTTATCTCGTGATGGTAATGATCCACGAGAAGCTTAAGAAAATTGCTAGGATTGTCCATATATTGAATTTCATCAAGAAAGATATATTTTTTATCTGTCGTATATGTGCGCAAATAACGGAGAAAATTGTTTACTCCGCTGTTAACTAATTCCAAATATTCAAAATTTTCTAAGTCAAAATAAAAAATCTGGTTTTTACTCACTCCTTGTTTTATCAAATATTGAATGAGGCTATACAATAAACAAGTCTTGCCTACCTGTCTTGCCCCTAAAATAAGAATGAGTTCCTTTGCCGGTAACCATTTAACAATGGAAGAAAATACTGCCCGTGGATATAGCTTCAAGGAAAGAATTTCTTCTAACATGGCTATTTTATACCATCAAGGGAAAAATAGTGCAACTAAATTTACCCATAAGGTTAAAAATCCTCCAATTGGTTACACCCAACAAAATTCCCTATAAGCACAATGAGTGCAGTACTTTGTCTTCTGCGGTGGAGGTGGCTTTTCTTGGTTAACAATTTCTTTGATGGTGGAGATGGCTTGTTTCAATTCATTCTCTAAGACCTCGGTAAGCTCTACCTTGATGCGTTTTTTCTCTTTAGGAATTAAAAGTTCACCGCTGGCAGTAATGCCGTATTGTTTTAAGCAATAAAGATAATAAGCTAACTGCATCTTGGCCGGTTTTTCAAAACGAGAGGACTTTTTGATTTCACCCACCATAAACTCACCGTCTGCCCTTTTTATCAAATCAATCTTGATGTGCCCAAGCTCTATCTCTTTTTTCTCCCTAGCATAGCTTTCTTTTTGAATAAGACGGCCAATTTCTAAAAACGGATCTTCTTGGTTGGGATGCAACTCATGCGCCATGAGCCAGACTTCTCTTTTGCAGACATAGTAATACCAGATTAAGGTGCCGGTAATGTGTCGCATAGATTGTTTATAGCGTTAGGGTAAAAATATGGCAACTAGTTTTTATCGGGAAAAAGACTCCTGACTTGAGATGAAGTGCGCTTAAATCCTTTGAAAGAGGGGTAATGAGGAGATTTAAAGACCATGGATTAACCACCCCAAAGAAGCTCCTTTCGGTCCCAAATAAGGATAATAAGCCTCAAAAATGTTACCGGTTCACATCGCTCCTGACAGATAAACAATTCATCGCCAAAATAAAAGCGATCTTTTACCGCTTCATAAAGGACTCTTACTTTTTAACATTGTTCATAAATTTAATATTGACTCAAACCTTATCCCCAGCCAAGGGCTGATAGAAAATTTTACAGGGAAACTTGAGACTTGGCTGGAATGAACAAAAAATAAAAGGTATGGTTATATAGTTTTTAAAAGCTAATAAATTCATCTTCACCCCAGTCTATACCGTAAAGATAATCGTAACTTTTATTAACCAAAATATTTATCCAATCAGTTTGTTGTATTATAGCTTGATTAGCAAATTTTCTATATAAATAAATATCTACTGCATTCAAATATTGCTCTCTAACTCCTTTAGACTTTAAATTTTTAGCATCATAAATTTGAACGGGAATAACACTTGTTTTCTTTAACCCTTTTTCTACAGGACGCAAAACAAATTCATCCAACTTATCTTCTGGAATAGACAATTTACTAATACCTTTAGTATTACTTAACATTTTCTCATATAAATTATACCCATATTCAAATTCTTTTTTATACCAATTTTTACCAAAAGTGTTATTTTCTGAATACACGTTATTTAGCCATTCATAGGTGTCTCTAATAGTGAAGTTACCTTCTTTAACTATCTCCCATGTAATATCAATTATTTCTTTAGGATAAGGATATCTCCATTGTCCTTTTTCTCCTGTGTCTAATTTCTCAAAAATCTTAAAAGCTGTTCTTTTCTCTGGTAGCTTTTTTCTATTTACCCTACCAAATCTCTGAATTAGCGCATCTATAGGAGCTCTTTCTGTAAATAGAATTGAAAAATCTATATCTAAACTAATCTCTGCTACCTGAGTGGCAATTAAAATATATGGTTTTTTATACAATTTTTTATCTATTATTTCTTTAAAATCTATCAGTTCTCCTTTTATCATAACTTGCTCTGACTTTAGCTCTTCCCAGCTTATTTTTCCAAGCCTAAAATAAATTTCATCTTCTTTAAGCATTCGGTCTATATGGGTAAATTCCGAATGATATAATACAACATTTTCTAAAATATCTTCTTCAAATGTTTCCTTCAATTGGTTATATAAATTTTTAGCCTCTTTAACTGTATTACAAATCACTAGAACATTTTTACCTTTTTCCCACTCACTAATTATCTCTTTCTTTGCGTCAGATAATGAACAGGGACATTTTTGAATAAATCCCGGGCTTTTTTCAAATAAAATTCTTTCTTGATAAAGACCTCCATAGGTTTTAAAATTCAAATGCTTTTCAAATTTTTTCTTGATAACTGTTGGCATTGAAGCAGACATTAACATAAATTTATTACCCAAACTGGCTAAAATTTCTAATGTTTTAAGAAGAAATCCTAATAATCTAGGATTATATGTATGAATTTCATCTACAATTATTAAGGAGTTTTGTAGATTAAATCTAGCAACGTCCCATCTGCCAGAGTGTAAAAATCTTATAAGTAATGAATCCAGAGTTCCAACTATAAAAGGTAAGAAAAAATACTTTCTTAAATAATATTCCAATGCTAGTTTCTGTCTTTCTGAAATCTCTGGAAATTCTTCTTCTAAAATAAATTTAGCATCACTATGTACGAGTCCTATCTCATTGTCTCTCAGAGCTTTTTTTATTCTTTCATATATCTTATTTGACGCAACACGAGTAGGCAGGGTATAAATTATTTTTGTATATTTATTTTTTAAATTGTTCTCTGCCCATAATAAAGCAGCTTCTGTTTTTCCTTCACCTGTTGGAATTTCAAGAAACACAGAAGAATTCATTTGCGAAACCTTTGTTTGAAAATTCTTCCAACACTTAAATCCACTTATTGATTTTTTTAAACTTTGTTCTACATTTTGAGTTTTGAAATAGGGAAAAAAATTCTTATTTAACTCTCTTTTAGAAGCTACCCGGTCAGCAAAAACAAGCCCTCCAGATAAAAAATAAAAGATATTTTCTATTTGAATGCGGGAAGCAGAATTTAAATTACTTATTTTAATTTTTGTTTCAAGTAATGCTTTTTTGACTTCTTCAAACGAATTATTAACAGGAAAAATTGGTTCAGCCTTTATTTGAAAAACTTCTTCTATTATTTGAGGGTAAAAATTAAAAAAAACTTCAAATTTTTCTAAAAAATTTGGAGGTAAAATTTCTACTTTTTCATAAAGTCCACCTTCAACGCTTGTATAATAAGGAGTATGATGGTTGACTATCGCAAGTGAAACTAAAGGTATTCCTTTAATTTTTCCCAAATTTAAAGGTAAAACAAATAAGGCATAGAATGGATGAAAGGATTTTGTTTCTTCTTCAAGAGTATCTTGAAATTCCTTTGTAGCCTTACCTATATCATGAAAATATACAGAAAGAAGCAAAAGTTTTTTAGCTTCTTCGTAAGATATGAGGGAAATTTTTTCCCAGTTTTGTCTCCATAATTTCTCATTTTCTTCAAGATACTCTTTAAGAGCAACTAAACAATTATATATATGTTTTGCTAAAGTAACAGGAGGGCTTTTTTTAGCAAGAATAAAATTTGTTTTCTCATTTAATTCTTCAAAAGAGGAAGATATGGTCATCTTCCATTCCTTGATAAATTTTTACCTGTTCTTTTAGTTTAAATCTTCCACCATTTATTATAAGCAATTCCACAGTTTTTATTGGTTCTCTCTTTGTTCGGATATGAGCTCTAAATTCTACTTGAAAATCTGTTATCATACTTTCAATGTGAGGAGGAAAGAAAGTTTTAAGAACTTCTAAGGATTTTTTCCATTCAAAATCCTGTATTTTATTTATCCAATTAATAGGAATTATAGTATCTATTGTATCGCTAAATATGGGATTTAAGGTGATTTCCTGAACATTTCTTATTTCTATTAGATCTTCACTTAAACCTAAATATATAGGATTTTCAGGTTCTTCCAATGCTTTTAAGATTTTATCTAGAAATTTGTTACTTGTAACATATATCCGATAATGTGGATAAAAAAGTTTTTCTCTTTGAAATATCCCTCTTTCCCCTCCTTTCTCCCCTTTACCTTGAATTGCCCTCCATAAATCTTTAAATTTTCCTTTTAAGTCTAAAGTTACCACTCCATATTGAAAATCTTTTAGTAAGTTATAAAAAAATTTTTCTCCACAGTTATAGGCATGGGCAATCATACCTGCTACCATAGTTTTAGGTGGAATAGCATAAGAAAGCTGGTAATTTTCATAACGTGGTTTACGAAAAGACATCAAAGGTGCACATACTTCAAAACAAATTCCCTTCAGCGGAGTCATGTTCATTACTCCCTTTTCTCGGCTTTTCTCTTACATTTTTAATTTGCAGGGAATCTTTGTTTTATCCTTTCAAAAACTTCTTGTGGGCTATGGCACATTGTAATATTTTTGCCTTTAAAATTTTTTTCAAGAGTTTCTTTTATTTCTTCTTTATTTAAAAATGCATTCAGATCAATACCTAGATATACTTCCTCTAAATAATCTTTAATAGACTCATAAGTTTCTATAAATGTTGTTAAATTAAGCCTAGCTTTCACATCAACGAAGGATCTCGCTTTTTCATCAGGAGGAAGGATGTCAAATTTATGTGAAAAATAAGGAACACCTGTTCTTTGAACTGTAGCAACTGTAATGACTGGTGCAAAATCTGTTAAGAGCCTTGCCTTCTTAGCTCCACCCATCGTATTTTGAAGTGCGGAAAGTAACCAGAAAAGGCGTTTATTTCTTTCATTCTCACCAAGCACTTCAACCGCTTTTTCTTCATGTTCATTCCAGTAAGCACCTATCATCTCAGTATGGATAATTTGTGCTCCTTGAAGATAATTAAAGGCATCCACTTCCACTTTAACAATATCACCTCCCATTTCGGTTGCTTTGCTTCTTGTTAACATGTCGGTGTTATAACGATAAGGGAAAGAAGATATTAAAGCTGTAGTTTGAAAAGGTGAGGTTTTGCGAAGTGTGCCGATTTGTTTTTCTGAAACTGGCAGTAAAAATCCAAATATATCAAGTTCTGGATAATTTTGAATTATATACTGCATTACTCCTGTATATCCTTGTTTTTTCAGATTGGCATCATTTATTTTCTTGTTTTCAATTATAGGTTTATTTGTATTTTTATCCTGTATTATAGGACTACCATTTTTATCAATTCCACAAATTTCAAACTCACCATCTGTCAGCCAATAAATTGTTTCTCGCAAATATCTCCTGTATGCTTGTCCTGAAACATACACAAATTCCTCGCCATTAAAAGCAGTTATTTTTTTAAGCGTAATTTGGTTACCTCCACCTTCGGAAGAATTTAGATTAGCTAAATTTACCCTCATTACTGAATTAATGTGTATAAACTTTGCCATTTTATTCCTCCTGCTCTTTTTCTCTAATTAACGGATTCAGAAGAAAAATTCTTAAGGAAATTATTTACAGCAAAAAAGGCTAATAAATCTCTTATTTCTTCCCACCTATCTCTTTTTTCATACAATAAACTAATGAATTCTTGGTCTCTTCCTGTAAAAATATTTAAAGCAGTTTTATCAAACTTTTCTCTCAGGTCATCTGCTTTCTTTATCATTCTAAATGAAAAATCTCTAAGTACTTTAACAAACTGCTCTTTATGTTTAGCATCTCTAAGTTCGTAAAATATTCCCTTATCATCTATTACTCTTGCTATTGTCCCTATCGCCCATCCGTATTTACGGATTACTTCTATGGCTTCTTTTTCCATAGATTCCTCCTTGTTTAAAAATTGATAAAAGACACTTATCATTTCTTCAAAGTTTTTATTCAAATAGCTCTGGTTTATATCTTCTTTTATTTTAAGAAAGGCAATTTCTGCCAATTTTTTGGAAATAGGTTTAAATTCAAGTAAATTTAGCAATAAAGGTCTCTCATATATATCTTTATGTTCACCTTTTTTGAGAATAAAAGTATTTTCCCCTAAAGGCTGACTCAATAAAGTAATATCAGGAAGTTTATCTAAAAACTCTAAAAATTTACTTAATTTATGATATTCTATAAATTGGTATATTCCCTGAGCATCAAAAAGGAGCCCAGCTATTTGCAAAAATTCTTTTTTCTTTGCAAAAAGTAATTGAAGATTTTCATCTGCTTGCTTTTCTTTAATCAGTTTATAAACAAATAAGGATAAAGCCAACAATGCTCTTTCAGGAGAAGAAATATAAAAGCCCTGATAAGGTATATTAGTAGATTGTTTTTCCTCAGTAATATCCTCCATTTTTATATCAAATAATCCATTTTTTAACTTAAACAGAGCTATTAAATCTGGGATGTTAATATGAAGGATCATTGATTTTTCAGCTTTTGCATAAAAAGTCCAGAAAAAATTATATCTCAACACAAGGTCGCAAAAGGCACAAACTGTATTTTTACCTATGGTTAAATCCTTAAAACCAGAATATTCTAACCCAATTATTGTAGGCAAAACTGATGTATCTCTTTTAAAAACTTTATTATGTTTATATTGAGTGTATGAACTACCGCAAATTTCACAATTATTACTTCCTTCTTTGAATTCATTTCTGTTTCCTGCAAGTTTTGAAATTATTTCTTCTTTTGCCACTTGAATATAAACTCCTTCTTTTTCCCATTTCTTCTTAAACAACTTATCTTTAACTAATGCTTCCAAACTTTTACCTGTCTTGGTTTCATATTCCTTAATAGCTTTTTTGACTTTCTTAACTTCCGACTTAGATAGATTTTTCCATAATGAAGGAGCAGAAATGAATTTTGAGCCTATAGAGGTTCCCCATGTTCTTAAGGCAAAAGGTTTTATTCCAAAAGAATATCCTTTTTCTAATTCTTCTTTCTCAAGATTATAAACAACACGATCAATTTCAAACAATCCTATATTTGTTAAATAAAAACTTACCCCACGATACCATTCTTTAACACTTTCTTTGTCGCCTGTTATTTCAAGCATAAAAGGTTTTAAAGTAAGCTTTATTCCATCTTTTTCAATCTTCAACTCATTTTCGTTTTCTTCATATTCAAGATCATAAGATTTTAAAGTTGCCCAGAAAATGTTAGTAATGCCATTATTGTAAAAAACATCTCGTATTTTAAGCTTTATTCTTTCACGCATTTTGAGTTTTCCTTAATAGGATTTTAAACCTTTTTACAGATATACCACTTTATCTTTTAACAAACCTGTTTTTCATAAACAACCTTTCCTTTTTCTAAAATAGAAGTGATAAAAGCCTCTTTCACCTCTTCCCACTTTTTTATTTCATCTACCGTATAAATGAGAATATCCTTTGGTATGGCAACCTTATTCCACAAACATTTCCTAATCTCTCTGGCGCGTTTATACCTGGGCAGTTTATGCTCTTGTACTATTACCAGAATATCTATATCGCTGTCCTTAGTAGGTCTTCCATAGGCATACGAACCAAAAAGAACAATTTTTAGGGGAGAAAGTTTCTCTATAATTGTATCCAATATTCCCTCAATCATTGTTCCACCTCAAAAACGGTGCAATCACCATTTCTGTCTTACCTGCTCCGGTCGGGGCTTTGACAAGAATAGGAAACTTGTCTTGCAAGGCCAGATTCCAGAAATGAATCTGATGGGGAAAGGGAGTTTTTATATTCAAATTGGTAAAATTTATTTATTTCCATTTTTTTAAAATAACAGTTTTTCATTCCTTTGTCAACAAAAATTTTATAATCTAATCCCAAAAAGGAGCCATAAAACTGCTGTGATACAATAGATGCTTCTGGAAGGGTTGAATATGTCGTAAAACTAAAAGAAATACAACAATAGGGTGTAGGGAAAAGATATAACAAGGAGTTTCGTTGTTAAGACCCAATTAAATTACACAAAATTTAAATAAAAAAACATATTGTTAAGAAAGCCTTTTATTTTGGTTTATTTCCAGTAACCACCTTATTGGTAATATAAGGAATTATTCCGATACCCAAGCTAGCAATAAACTTGGCAAATTGGCCAAGTTGAAGATCAGAGGTATCTTTGGCTACCAGGATTTTGTAAAGATAAGCAGAGGTAACGGTAATGGCAATTATGATGGCCGTTAGTCCACTGAAAAAGGCAAGGAGGCGACTGGAACTTTTAGGAAGAACCTTTGGGTCATTTGGTGAAGCCCAATTTTCGGATAGGGCACTAGAAAAGTCATAATCCCTTAGCCACCAGCATAAGACTACTATCATGAAGATAAAGAAAAAGAGAGGTGAAACAGCGATAAATTCCTGTAGAGAATGGATTTTAAAAAACTTCGTGACATATACCAAAATGATGCCCACAAATGCCGCGGCTCCTAATAAACAACAAAGACAGCAACATATTATTGTCCACCGATTAGTATGCTTAGACCCATTCATGGTTTCCTCCTAGACGATGAAATATAAAAGCCAATATGCCCAGGCCGTTTTACTATCTATTTGTATGACATATTTATCTCCTTTCATTTTTATTGGGAGTCTTCTTTCTTTATCTGATAAAGCGTCCAAACCCCGGCGGAGATGAACTACCATCGCCAGCCCCAGCGGCCAAAACAACGGCAGAATAAGCCAGTAATACCAAGGAAGTGTTTTTGTCTCAAAAAGCCAATTTAAATAGGACAAACCTCCTCCCAAAGGAAGACCATAAAAAGCAGAGAGAGGGAAGCGAAAAAAGTTTTTTTCTTCGGCGCACGCAGGCACAAGTTTAAGGCTAATGGTTTTGGTTAAAAATTGCCTGATTTTATAGAGATGATAGCTTAAAAGCTTCCAGATGAGAAAAAGGGAAAAGCAAAGGAAGATAAAGATTGGTAAGTCTGGAGTTGTTGTGTAAAGGTATATAGCAGTACCGGTATTTAAAATAATCGCCCAAAGGCTTGCCCAATAAAGAGGTATAAACTGGTCAGGTAAAATGTAGTCTAGGGATAGACAGCCGTCCTTTATTATGCTTATCGTCTTTGTTTGCAAATACCGAAACAAAAAGCCCTGCGAAACAATATACTCGCCCAGCATCCAGAAAACGATATTCCCCAAAGCACCTACCACTAAAAGGCTAATAAAAGGCAAAGGTTCACAAAAGACATACCGATACGCTACTCCAAGGGCTGTTAAGATTGCCAGAAAATACCATTTAGCTTTAAGCAGGTCATCAGCAATACGGTTAAAGTTTTTTCTGTGCTTTGAGGATCAGGAGTGAAGGACCTCATATTTTTTCACAATTTTACTTCCTCTCTCTATCCTTTATCAAAATCCTACCTAGTTGTCAAATAAAATTTGACTATATTTTTTGCCGTACCCTTGGTTTACGGGATAGATGTGATAGTTTTTATTACCTCTATCATTCCAAAACCTTGTGAATTTCTGTTGCCAAGACCTACATCAAGGGCAAATTGCAATAGGGGTGGAGCACCCTTAAGGTCAAAATATCCCTTCCAGCCTTTAATGATAGTCTTGTTTTTGCCTGTGCCAAAATAGACAATGCGTTCATTCCTGTTTCCTTCAAAAAGTGGTGTTATGGAAAGCTCAAAGGGACAGAGATGTTTGTAAAAGAAATTTTTATTTATCAGCTCAGAAAATTCCTTTTCATAAGGGGTGTAATTGAGAATGTATAACTGCCCTCCCCCATGCCTAGCATAGAAAAAAGGAGGGCGATGAGAAAAAAGATAGGTGGAATGAGATAAAAAGACATCTTAACCACCCCAAAACTCATGCCAGGCATTAAACCAACGGTGCAACCTTACTTTCCAAGTGGGCAGCTTTAGATGTGTTAGATGGTCCACTTCTTGTTCGGTATAACCCAGGGTCTTATATTGCGGCTCCCAGACCAGTTTTCCGTCTTTATCCCACAGTTTAACCAACACCGGTCGGTAGAAGAATTCGCTGTGCGGAGAGTGACATTCCTCACAACTCCGATAACCACGGGCCCTTTCTTTGGGAGCTACATCATGACTTAACTTAAAGGCCGAGGCATAGGGGCTGCTTTCATAACTTGTCTTAGGTAGAGTTTCATAATGTGTACCGTCGGTATAGACCAGATTATCCTCTACCAAAACTACCTGTCTTTGCTCCAAATCAATGCCTTTGTCTTTAAAGAATTCTTTTACCGCCTTAAGAATTGCCTCCCTTTCCGTCGGAGTATTGACCTCTGGATGTCCATCATTATTATCGTCTTTAATTATGTCAAGCTCTGGATATTTACCTTCTTTATAATGTTCTTGCCACATTTCCCAAAGTTTGTGCATGGAAATCTGCATGATGCCAGGCTTACCTGGTGTTTTTAAACCCAGCCAAATGGTATGAGTGCGGTTGATAGGATAGATCTTGCCTTTATAAACACAAAGCTCTGGTTGCCAGAAGTGAGCCGGTTGATTAGGTAGATAGGAAAGTAAGTCTTTGTAATAGTTGTAATACTTTCCTTCTTCGCCGTAATATGTCCACACCCGTTTGGGTTCAGGAATCTTGGTGCCTTTGTTAAAGACCGTGCTGTCCTGAATAAGGGCTGCTTGGACATAGCGCTGCGGGATGTGACATACGGTACAGTCAAGTTTTGCGAAACACTTACCCAAGATAAGCCGATGACCTAGCATGTAAATGCGCTTTAATCCCTGGTCATGACATGCTCTACAGGTGATGGAGTTGTCTAGGTCATTTCTCACCCACACTCCGGGATCATCGCCCTTAGCAAATTGATGCCTTTCTAGACCCCTGATTCTTGGGTCCAAGGTAAGGCGGCCGGCACTGTGACAATCCACACAGTGGAGCCCTTTGCGTAGATGAATGTCGTGCTCAGCCGTCCAGGTAACACCCCGTTTTTTCCAGTCAGAAAACTTGTGACAGCCAATACAGATGCGGTCATCTACCTTACGGGTAATATTCAGAGATACCCTACCCTTCTCATCAAAAAGACGGGGATCATACCGCACAATTGGCGTTTGACCATTTTTTACCGTACCGATCACCTCTCCTAGATGCGCCGCGGCCGTAGAGGCCCATTTGAAGTTCAGGCCCTGAATTTGCGCCCAGCGAATCTTAAAGTTATATCCTTTTAAGTGGCACATAAGACAATCGGCCTCTATTACCCCTGTCTTGTCCCACTTGCTCTGGTAGTAATCACCATTGGTAGAATCAGTAGCTAGTTCTGGATGCTTCTTTAAATAGACATCATAGCGATGTCCCTGCCGGTCATGTTCCATGGTATTGCCACCAGGATGACAAACACCACAATTAACGGCAAAGGTAAAGGCCGTTAGATCAAACGCAAGGGGCGAGGTAACCTTTAAAGGACTTACCCAATGAAAATTCGGCCCTACCGGGCACCATCTGCCTCCATAATTGCCATAGCTTAAGAGCCACGGATAAATGGCCTTATCCTCTGCCTTTACCTTTTCGCCCCAGCCTTGGGTAAAGTGATAGCCCTTTACGATCTTTTCGTAATCATGACAACCAGAGAGGCCACAAGTCCGCCTAGGACTATAAGGCACCGTGCTGTTTGGTGTGATAATGTTGCCGTTTTCGTCCCGCAGATAGATATGGCGTGGGCACCGAGAACCGCTGGTGCTAAAAAAGACAAAAAGGGCTGCCAGAATAAAGGCACCAAGAGAACCGTAATAAAGCCATTTCATTATCTTCCTCCTCTAAAGGCCATATAGACCATCCAGCAAGCAATAAAGACTAAGAGATAACCAAAGTATTTCTTATGTTTCCTTTTGTCAATATTTACCCCAATCCTTGCTCCCACCTGAGCCCCAGAAAATACGGCTAGTCCGAGAGTTAAGGCCAGCCTGGGATCAAAGTGACCGACAAGGGCATGACCGAACAGTCCCGTTAAGGCAGTGATGCCAATCATTAAGCTTGAAGAGCCAACCGCTACTTTCATGGGCACTCCGCCCAAAAGCACAAGCGCAGGCACCTTAAAAAGCCCGCCTCCTACCCCAAGCATGCCAGCAATAAAACCAGCTAAAACCATAATGGGAATGATAATAAGAAGGTTAAGGCTGTATTCATATTCACCTATATTGCGGTGGAGGCAAAACCAATGTCGTCTGCGGGAAAGAGGTTGTCTTTCCTGGATGGGCTTAATCATAAAATAAGCACCAACTAAAAGGATGCCTGCAAAGGCCAGCTTAGAAAACATGGGTGGGAAATGGGGAGAAAGATAACCACCCCAAAAGGCACCCAGATTGGTTGGGGGCTCTACAATTAAGGCTAACCACCAGTCAATCATCTTTGCCTTATGGAAGACGAGCATGGCAGATAAAGTAGCGGCAATGATTAAGACCTGACTTGTAGCCGCTGCTTTATACAGAGGTAATCCAAAGGCAAGCAACATGGGAACATAAATTGCCCCTCCTCCTTGGCCGAACATCATAAAAATTACGGAAACGACAAAAAATACGGCAAATAAAATGCCTATCTGCCCCCATCCCAGCATCTTTTTCTCCTATTCCTTATATCCACTACAAGGGATACAATAGAATTTTCCATCTTTCACCCTAATCCATTTAGCATAAACAACTTCGCCACATTTTTCGCATGGATAAGCCTCAAAAATACCCTTAATTACTTCTGGTTCACAGGGGACAACTTCACCAATATTGAAAATTTCCTCTTCAGGCAAATTCATTACTTTATTCACGGCCGCTTCTGCTATCTCTCTTTTCACTTCTTGTGGCGGCACACCCATCTTTCTTTGAGCAATAAAGGGGGAAGTTTTTAAGGCCTGTAAGATAAATTCTGCCTTAACACTTACTCTAATTTGTTTTTTAGCCTTTCTATCAATTAAAGTAAAGGCCAGCTTACCATAGCGTAGTTTCTTGCAATTACCCTTGCCATAGGTGCATCCTGTAGCCATCATGACACCATCTAAAAAACAAGCCATGGCATGTCCCTCTGCGGTTTCAGCGAGAAGCATAAGTTCTTTGTCCTGAGAACGACCTACCCCTAACTTTCTTCTGGCCAAAAGCCCTGCCCTTAGGCCCAAAGGCATTGCCGGACACAAATGTCCGTGAAAATACAAACCGTGCTCAAACATTTCCTTTAATTCCGGGTCTTGAATTTCAATGGCCATTTTAAACATCCCGTTTTCTTAAATTTATTTCTTTGGCCTTAGCAATAAAGGCGATCAGTTCTGGATCTTTTTTTAAAATCTCATCTACTATCCTGCTTAGCTGCATCTGAATCTTATTATCTTCCTTAAGCCGATAAATTACCCACTGTCCCTCCCGTCGGCTTTTTAGAAAGCCGGCCTCTTCTAAAATTCTTAGATGACGCGAGACTGTTGGCTGCGAAAGTCCCAGCAATTCCTGGAATTCACAGACACATAACTCTTTCCTTTCAGCCAAGCAGGCCAGCATTTTTAACCTGGTTTCATCGCTCATGGCCTTAAAGACTTTGGAAAGTTCTTTTACTTCCATACCTGTCTTTCAGCATATCAAAATATTTGCATATTTAAATATATTTTTTCAATCTGGCTGTCAAGGGTTACTGCCTTGCTTCACATGTCTTTTTGCTGTATCATCTGGCTGAATTTTTGCTTGGGATAAAGGCAAGCTTAGAATGTCATTAAACTCTATCTTTGATGCCATTACCACTGATACCTCGGGCTACCGTTTTTTAAAGACTGTAGCCCATGGCCTTAGTTTTCTTTATTTAGGTGGCCTTAAGCTCCATCAGCTGGTCTATAAAAGGGGCTGGTTAGAAGTAAAAAAGTCTCCGTGTAAGGTCATTAGCGTGGGCAACCTTACCGTAGGTGGCACAGGAAAGACGCCCTTTGTTATTTTTTTGGCCCAATTTTTAAGGGAGATGGGAAGAAAAGTAGCCGTAGTCACTAGGGGGTATAAGGCTCGTTCTGATAAGATGCTTATCTCTGATGGAGAGCGCATATTTTTGTCCCCTATGGAAGCAGGAGACGAAGGTTATCTTTTGGCAAAAAACTTAAAGAGCATTCCGGTACTTAAGGGCAAAGAGCGCTATCAGGTTATTACCCTCGCCTTTAAACGCTTTGGCCCAGAGGTAGTAGTATTAGATGACGCCTTTCAACACTATGCCTTGAAAAAAGACTTGGAGATTGTACTTCTTGATGCTGAAAGGCCTTTTGGAAATGGCCATCTTTTGCCTAGAGGCATACTGCGCGAGCCCATTTCTGCCTTAAACCGGGCCGATGCCGTGGTGTTGACAAAGATAAAAGATGAAGAAAAGGCAATGAGGCTAAAACAATTTTTAATCAACCGTTTCCCGCATTTAAAGATATTCACCACCCAAACAAAAATATCTCTCCTTTTTAACGCATTTAACACAACAAACCCTATAAACCCAACAAACGCAATCAATGCAATCGCCTTTTGTGGTATCGCCAAACCAATGGATTTTTACCAAACCTGCATCGTATTGGGGTTAAAAATAGTTGCCCTTTTGCCCTTTGCAGACCATCACATTTATACGAAAAAAGACATTCAGCATTTGATTTGTCTGGCCAAGAACAAAAAGGTTAAGGTATTGGTAACAACCGAAAAGGATGCAGTAAAGCTGTTCTCCTTTAAAAAGGAATTTATCCAAGCTGGCTTGCAACTTGCGTTTCCCAGGATAGAACTGAATATAGCTGAAAAAGAGGCATTTGGCACATGGTTAAAGGAAAGACTCGGATTTTAGTGCGAAGTCCTAACTGGCTGGGTGATGCAGTCATGGCCCTACCTTTTTTAGAAAACTTACGTGCGGCCTACCCTAAGGCCCATCTGGCTGTTTGGTGTAAACCCCACTTAATCCCTGTCTTTGAGGCATATCAAAAGATAGATGAAGTCATTACTTATGAGAATTCTTTTTTAAAACTCCTCTGTTCTAAGCTAGGGCAGAATTTTGATATTTGTATCCTTTTGCCCAATTCTTTTTCCTCTGCCTTGGCGGCCTTTTTAACACGTATTCCAAGGCGCATTGGCTATGCCACTGATGGGCGGCATTTCTTGTTAACTCACCGCTATCCGCCGCCAAAGAAACTTCACCAAATTGATTACTACCTCCAGCTTTTAAAACAGATGGGCCTTAAAGTAAAGCCCTGTAGTCCGGTTTTATCCCCTACCGCTAAGGGTCAAGAAGAGCAAAAAAGGCTTTGGGAGCAATTTCGCTGGCCAAAAGATTACATTGTCTTTGCCCCTGGGGCAGCCTATGGCCCAGCCAAATGTTGGCCACCAGCATACTTTGCCAAATTGGCAGAAAGAATAAAAGACGAACTGGGGCTAGCTGTTATTATGCTTGGTAGTGCCAAAGACAAGCAGATTGCCAGCCAAATTTTAGACAACATAAAAAAGACTGACGGCCTCTATGATCTTACTGGCCTTACCTCTTTAGCCGGGGCAATGGCGATTATAAAAGATGCCAAGTTTGTTGTAACTAATGATTCGGGTCTAATGCACCTAACTGCCGCCCTAGATCGCCCGCAAATTGCCATCTTTGGCCCTACTGATCCCAAAAGAACTAGCCCTTATGGTGATAAGACCAAAATCATCCATCATCTCGTTTCCTGTGCTCCATGTAAGGCCAGGGTGTGCCCCAAGGATCACCGCTGTATGCGAGAAATCAAGGTAGAAGAGGTATTTGGAGAAGTAAAAAGGCTAATAACATGAAAGGTTTTATAAAAGAAGTTGAAAAAGAGCTTGAAAAAGAAAGATGCAGAGCATATAAAAAGTTAGAAAAAGTAAAAATTAAAAAAATGGGAGATTGGGTATGGAAGATATAGCATATATTCCTCTTTCTCAAGAATTAATAATGACTATTGAACAATTAAAAGGAAAAAATGAGAGCGTTCAGGATTTTTTAAAAAGGTTAATAGAAGATTTTATTTTTCAACAAGATATAGAATTAGCTCAATTAGAAAAAATGAAAGAGTTATGGGATAATGAGGAAGATAGTATATGGGACAAAATGATTTAAAGTTTGGTGACATTGTCTTAGTAGAAGTTCCATTTACAGATAAATTTGGAACAAAATTAAGACCAGCATTGGTTTTATTTGAAGAGTTGAACAATGTAATAATAGCAGGAATTACAAGTAATATAAAAATGCAGGGAATTTTTATTTCCAAAAGTGAAGGTCTAATAGTAGATAGCGTTTTGAAATTAAATTATATTTTTACGGTTTCAAAAAAGAGGATAAAGAAAAAATTGACTCATTTATCCGAAGGTAAGAAAGAAGAGATTTGTCAAAATTTGTTGGAGAAATTTAAGATATGTATAGAAAATTTCTAACAAACCTCTCCCGGACGGGCTGACCGCCCGCCGCTGAGCTTTGGCGTTAAATAAAGTAATTTATTGAGGTTTGCTTATGCCGAGAAAGAATCCTACCGGCGAATCCCTTCATGAAGATCTGGGTCTTAATCTGGATAGCCAGATTCAAGAAAAACCCAAAGCCAGAAGACGTTCTCGTCCTCCCCAAAAGGTTGAGACAAACAACGGGGCCAATCTCGGTTTTGAGGCCAAGCTGTGGGAAGCAGCCAATAAACTCCGCGGGCATCTTGACGCTGCGGAGTACAAACATGTGGTTCTTGGGCTCATCTTTCTCAAGTATCTTTCAGACGCCTTTGAGGAAAGAAGAAAACAATTAGAGAAAGAAGTTACCAATCCCGAAAGTCCATGGTTTGTTAAAGAGCCTGAGGCTCGTTATGAAACTTTGGAGGATCGTGACGAGTACCTCGCTGAAAATGTCTTTTATGTTCCACCTAAAGCTCGGTGGTCGTATATTCAGGAAAGGGCTAAGCAGCCTGAGATTGGGCAAATTATTGACGACGCCATGGTGGCCATTGAAAAAGAAAACCCGAGTCTCAAAGGTGTGCTTCCCAAAATTTACGCTAAGCCCGAGCTTGACAAACGGCGCCTTGGCGAACTCGTTGATCTCATCAGCACCATTGGTCTGGGAGACCGTGAAAATCAATCCAAAGATATTTTAGGCCGGGTTTACGAATACTTCCTCGGCCAGTTTGCCAGTGCCGAGGGCCGCAAAGGTGGCGAGTTTTATACTCCTCGGTGTATCGTGCGTCTCCTTGTAGAAATGATCGAACCTTACCAGGGCCGGGTATATGACCCTTGCTGTGGTTCAGGGGGCATGTTTGTCCAAAGCGAAGAATTCATCAATGCCCATGGCGGGCACCTTGGAGACATCTCCATTTACGGCCAAGAGTCAAACCCGACCACCTGGCGCCTGGCCAAGATGAACCTTGCTATCCGGAGGATAGAGGCCAACCTTGGCCCCTATGCGGCAGACACTTTTCATAATGATTTACACCCTACCCTTAAAGCCGACTTCATCCTCGCCAATCCACCTTTCAATCAGAAGGCCTGGGGGCAGGAAGAGTTTAAAAATGATGTGCGCTGGAAATTCGGAGTCCCTCCAGCTAATAACGCCAACTTTGCTTGGGTGCAGCACATCATCCACCATCTTTCCCCGGTAGGCATTGCCGGTTTTGTGCTGGCCAACGGCTCCCTCTCTTCCAACCAGGGTGGAGAAGGCGAAATTCGCAAAAATATCATTGAAGCCGATTTAGTAGATTGCATTGTAGCGCTTCCGCCGCAGCTCTTTTACAGCACTCAGATCCCAGCCTGTTTGTGGTTTATTGCGCGGGATAAATCAGGCAAACCTACCAAAGGTGGCAAGCCTTTGCGCGACCGTCGTGGAGAAGTCCTTTTCATTGATGCCCGCAAAATGGGCGTCATGGTGGATCGCGTCCATAGAGAACTTACAGACGAAGAGATCAAGAAAATTGCCCGGACATACCACGCCTGGCGCGGCGAAGAAGGCGCCGGTGAGTATAAAGACATCCCTGGATTCTGTAAAAGTGCCACCATAGAGGAAATAAGAGAACACGATTACATCCTCACTCCTGGCCGGTATGTGGGTGTAGAGATTCAGGAGGAAGACGACGAAGTTTTTGAAGAGAAAATGAAGCGACTGCTGGCGGAGCTGGAAGTCCAATTTGCCGAAAGTACAAAACTTGAAGAGGCTATAAGACACAATTTAAAGGAGCTTGGGTTTTGGGAGGCATTGTAATTTTCGCACAAGATGTGCGAGAAATTTATATCTATCACATTACCCACATTCGTAATTTGACAAGCATTTTACGCGAGGGTGGCTTATGGTGTGACCGTGAAGCTGGCGCAAGAGGTCTTGTGTCTACAAGTATTGCACACCAGCATATCAAACAACGACGTGCCCAAAGGCATGTCCCTTGTGATCCAGGCGGTACTTTAGCGGATTATGTACCTTTTTATTTTGCGCCGCGCTCTCCTATGCTATACGCCATACACCGAGGAAATGTAGAAGGTTACACCGAAGGTCAAGAGCCTATTTTGCATTTGGTCTCCTCGGTTCAAGCTGTAGTTCAAGCTGGTTTATCTTTTGTTTTTACTGATGGCCATGCCGAAATGGCTATTAGCCGTTTTTTTACCAATTTGAAAGACTTACAAGAAGTGGATTGGCAAATTATGAAAGCTAAATACTGGTACGACACTTTTGAAGATGGAGATCGCAAACGCCGTCGTCAGGCTGAGTTTTTGGTGCATAAATTTTTTCCCTGGGAGTTAATCCACGAGATAGGTGTTTACAATAGGAAAATAGCGCAACAGGTAGAAAAGCTTATAAATCAAGCTAATCACAGACCAATAATAAGTGTGCAACGTTCTTGGTATTATTAATGGGGGTATTCATCATGATTGAGTTCACCAAAGGTAATTTATTAGAGGCCGATGTAGAGGCCCTGGTCAATACGGTGAACACAGTAGGAGTAATGGGCAAAGGTATTGCTTTACAGTTTCGCCAGGCTTTTCCAGAAAATTATGAAGCATATAAAAAAGCTTGCAAATGTGGTGAAGTAAAAATAGGAAAAATGTTTGTTGTTGCAACTGGACGTCTCACTAATCCTCGCTATATTATCAATTTTCCAACCAAACGTCATTGGCGTAGTAAGTCAAGGATTGAAGATATTCAAAAAGGTTTAGAAGATTTAGTGCGCCTTGTTAAGAAAAAAAATATTCGTTCAATTGCCATTCCGCCTTTAGGTTGTGGTTTTGGTGGTTTGCGCTGGGAAGATGTGCGTCCGCTTATCGTCAAGGCTTTTGAGTCTCTTCCAGATGTGCGGGTGTTGATTTACGAACCCTATAAAGCACCTGCTGCGGATCAAATGAAGATTGCTACCAGGCGCCCGCGACTGACTAAAGGCCGAGCGGCTTTAATCGTTTTGATAGACCGTTATGCTATTCCTGGATACCGGTTAACTCACCTAGAAATTCAAAAATTGGCTTATTTTCTTCAATCCTCCGGTGAGCCCCTGCGCTTGAATTATGTCAAACATAAATATGGTCCTTACGCTGAAAATCTACACTTTGTGCTCCAGCGTCTGGAAGGTCATTATTTGCGCGGTTACGGCGATCGTAGTAGGAGAGCAGAAATTTATCTCCTTCCTGGGGCCCAAGAAGAAGCAGAGGCCTTTTTGCAGAATTACCCCGAAACTTTGCAACGAATAGACCGGGTGGCGCGTCTTATTTATGGGTTTGAAACGCCATACGGAATGGAATTGTTAGCCACTGTCCATTGGCTTGCTCAAGAAGATCCCGCTGTGCGAGAGAATTACCAGGCTGCTATAGAAGGTTTCAGAAACTGGAATGCACACAAAAGAAAGCGTTTCCGTCCTGATCACATTCGGGTTGCATGGGAACACCTGCGTAAGGAAGGCTGGATTTAGGAAAAAGTTTTATGAGGGAGAGCTTAAACACAGTGCCGAGTGTGGAGAAATTGGAGAGGGAGCTGGAGAGAGCGTGAAGATCTTAATGCCAGATTGTATTCGCAGATTAGGGAGAGGATTGAGGAAAGGGTAGAAGCATAAATGTTACTGAGAAGTAAATCATCGTGGCCTGAATATAAAGTTGCAGATGTTGCAGAAATTAATCCAGAAAATATAAGAAAAGACTTTCCATATGATTTCATTGAATATATTGATATTTCATCTGTTGAACAGGGTAAATTATTAGAAACCAAAGTAATACCTATTGAACATGCTCCAAGTAGAGCAAAACGTATTGTGAAAAATGGTGATATAATCATTTCTACTGTAAGACCCGAAAGAAAAGCATATTGGTATGTTAAAAATGCAAAAAATAATACAGTAGTTTCCACAGGTTTTGTGGTTATTAGACCAAAACGAAAAAAAGTAGAGCCAAAATTTCTTTATTATAGTCTCATTCAAGAAAATTTTATTAATTATCTTGCTAATAATACCGCTGGCTCTGCATATCCAGCAGTCAGTTTTGATATTATAGCGAAAGGAAAAATCTTTGTTCCTCCCCTCCCCGAACAAAAAGCCATCGCCCACATACTCGGCACATTGGATGACAAGATAGAGCTTAATCGGCGGATGAATGAGACGCTGGAGGAGATGGCAAAGACTATCTTTAAGTCCTGGTTTGTGGACTTTGACCCGGTGATTGATAATGCCCTTGAGGCCGGAAACCCTATCCCCAACGCCCTGGCGGAAAGAGCCGCCCGCCGTCGTGCTATCTCCACCCCTAAACTTTCTCCTGAAATCGCCCGGCTCTTCCCTGATTCCTTTGAAGATTCGCCTCTTGGGCCGATATCGAAGGGGTGGAGGGTGGGAAGCATTAAAGATATTGCTATTTTACAGCGTAAAAATATAAAACCCTTTGAGTATCCAGAAAAAATTTTCTTTCATTATAGTATTCCTTCCTTTGATGAAGGGAAAGTACCAAAAAGAGAAAAAGGAAAAGATATAAAAAGCAACAAGTATTTAGTTCCCCGTGATGCTGTACTTATTTCTAAATTAAACCCTAGAATACCAAGAGTTTGGTTACCATGTCCTGAAGAAGATATACACGCTATTTGTTCCACAGATTTTTTTGTTCTAACCCCAAGTAAAGTTTCTAAAGAATATCTCTACTGTCTTTTGAGTTCAGAGAATTTCTTAAATGTTTTTGCCTCTCTTGCTACAGGAACTTCGAGCAGTCATCAACGTGTTAAGCCCGAATCATTACTTCAGATCGAGTTGATAATTCCTCAAGGGAATTGTATAAAATTGTTTACCGATCAAGTTTTTTATATATTTCAAAAAATAAAACAAAATGAAAAAGAAATTCAAATATTAGGTTCCCTACGCGACACCCTCCTTCCCAAACTCATTTCCGGCCAAATCCGCATCAAAGATGCGGAAAAATTTTTGGAGGGAATATAATGCCTGGAGCCCATTTGAATCATACCGAACGCAGATTATTAAATTGGTGGAAAAACTCAAATGACTTTCCATATCCGGTTCTAAAGCAAATATCAATAAAGGGAAAACCAGGTCTTCGTGGCATAAAAGATCTTAGCATAGAGTTTAAGTATCCTTTAACAGTAATATGTGGCAAAAACGGTGTGGGAAAAACTACAATACTTGCTTTAGCTGCTTTAGCTTACCACTCTTCAGAAGGCCATTACCCAATAAATGCATTGAGAAAGCCTCGAGAAGGAGAAAATTTTACCTATTACACTTTTAAAGATTTTTTCTTTAAGGGGCCTAATGATCCCGATATTACAGGAATAGAAATTTTTTGGAGATATTGGGATGGAAGAAAAGAAAAAATCTTAAAAATTGTCAAACAATCTAAAAAATGGATGCACTACGAGAGGAGACCTAAACGCCCTGTTCATTATTTAGGAATGATAAGGGCAGTTCCGGCTCAAGAGTATAAAATTATCCGTTCCAGATTTGGAGCGTCAAAAAAAATAAAGAAAAAAGACTTTGATTCTGATTATTTAGTACTATTTAAAAATGTCATGTCTCAATCTTATACTAATGCTACTACTCTATCAACCAAAGATGTTTCTATAAGAAGTGTAAATTCAGGAAATGATGAATATACCAGTTTTAATATGGGAGCAGGTGAAGATGCAGCATTGTATATTTTAGATGTAATATCCAAAACTCCTGATGGAGCCTTAATTGTTGTTGATGAAATAGAAATTGGATTACACCCTGAGGCACAGATTAGATTAGCTGAGGTTTTACAAGAGGTAATATTGAGAAAAAAGTTGCAAATCATAGTTTCCACTCATTCTGAATATTTTATCGACGCTGTTCCTAGAATAGCTCGTGTGTTGATTCAAAAAGGAGGTTCTCACCACAATCCAATACATGAGCCTACGACTAGATTAGCAATTGGGACTATGAAAGGTTCGCAAGAACCAGAGCTTATTATATATTGCGAAGATGGCGTAGCTGAAATTTTAATACGCCAAGCTTTAGATTTTACAATTAGAAAAAGAGTTAAAATAGTACCTGTGGGATCAGATAGTGAATTGATAAATCAAGCTATAGCCCACATTAGAGCTGGTTTTAGAGAGCGTTTGATTATTGTGTGGGACGGAGATGTAAAGAACAAGAAAGGAGATCTAAAAAGGTGGATTAAGAAAATAGATGATAATCAAATTGACCCTACTAAAATAAATATCACATTTATGCCGGGTGATCAGAAGCCAGAAGATTGGATTTTAAATCAGCTCGATAAAGAGGAAGTTGTAAAGCTTTTGAAATCCGAATTGCAATGTAATGAAGAAGCTGAAGTTAGGGAATTAATAACCCAATTGAAATCTCTCAGTAATTCCAAAGATATATTTTTTGAATTTTCCAAACATTATGGTTCAGATATTTATGAATCTAAGCAAATATTGGCAAAATCTATTGTTGGACAATCGGAAAAACCTTTGGGCGAAATAGTAGAGGATATAAGGTCTGTTTTAAATGACGGTAATGTTAGGAGAGACAAGGAACTGTTAGAGGGAACATGAGTAATATTACCGAATCCACATTAGAACAAACTGCCCTTTCCTGGTTCGAAAGCCTGGGCTACCAAATCCTTCACGGCCCGGATATAGCCCCTGGCGAACCGCAGGCAGAACGGGACTCCTACTCCGATGTGGTCCTAAAAGAACGCCTGCGGGAGGCAGTTTACAAACTCAATTCAGGTACCTCGGCGCAGGCTCTGGAAGACGCTATCCGTAAAGTGCTTCATCCTGACTCGCCTGATCTCGTCCTCAACAACCGTGCCTTTCATCGGATGCTGGTTGATGGGGTGGAGGTGGAAGTTCTTAAGGACGGTGAGGTGCGCGGGGAAAGAGTGGTTCTCGTTGATTTTGAAAACCCGGAGAACAACGACTGGCTGGTGGTGAATCAGTTTACTGTGCAGGAAGGGCAAAACATCCGCCGGCCGGATGTGGTGGTCTTTTTAAACTGCCTTCCCATAGCGGTGATGGAGCTTAAAAACCCCGCGGATGAAGAAGCCACTATCTGGACCGCCTTTAACCAACTTCAGACCTACAAGCAGGAAATCCCTTCGCTTTTTGTCTATAACGAGCTTCTGGTTATCTCAGACGGGCTTTCCGCAAGGCTTGGCTCGCTTACCGCAGGGAGAGAATGGTTTCTCCCCTGGCGCACCATTGATGGCCAAGAACTAGCCCCGAATACTCAGTTTCAGCTTGAGGTGCTGATTAAGGGGGTATTTCGCAAGGACTTTCTGCTTGATTTGATACGGCATTTCATCGTCTTTGAAGAAAACCGAAAGGGCCTGGTCAAAAAAGTAGCCGCCTATCATCAGTTCCACGCGGCAAGAAAGGCCGTCCAAAAGACTCTTGAAGCCGCAAGTCCCAGAGGGGACCGAAGAGGCGGGGTAATCTGGCACACGCAGGGCTCGGGCAAAAGCCTTACCATGCTCTTTTTTGCCGGAAAGCTCATCCGGCATCCAGTCCTTAAAAATCCCACCATCGTGGTTATCACCGACCGAAACGACCTTGACGACCAGCTCTTCAGCCAGTTTTCCCGCGGCCATGAACTTTTGCGGCAAAGACCGGTGCAGGCCGAAAATCGGGAGCACCTGAAAGAGCTTTTGAGACGGGCTTCCGGAGGGGTGATCTTTACTACCATTCAAAAATTTCTTCCCGAGGAAAAGGGAACAAGGTTCCCGCTGCTTTCCGAGCGGGAAAACATTATCGTCATCGCAGACGAGGCCCACCGCAGCCACTATGGTTTCATAGAAGGCTTTGCCAGGCATTTGCGGGATGCCCTGCCAAATGCCACTTTTGTAGGGTTTACTGGCACGCCTGTGGAATTCGGCGACCGCAACACCAGGGCTGTATTTGGCGATTACATAGACATCTACGATGTGCTCCAGGCCGTAGAAGACGGAGCCACGGTGCCCATCTATTACGAAAGCCGCCTGGCCAAACTTGAGCTTCCCGAAGAACTCAAGCCCAAAATTGATGAAGAATTTGAAGAGGTTACCGAAGAGGAAGAGCTTGAGCAAAAGGAAAAGCTCAAGACCAAGTGGGCACAGCTTGAAACTATTGTAGGGGCCAAAAGGCGCCTTGAGGTCATCGCCCGCGACCTAGTGGAACACTTTGAAAAGAGACTTTCCGCCATGGATGGCAAGGCCATGGTAGTCTGCATGAGCCGGCGGATCTGTGTTGATCTCTATAACGAGATCATAAAGCTTAGGCCCCATTGGCATTCTGACGATGATGAAAAGGGCGTGATCAAAGTGGTGATGACCGGCTCAGCCAAAGATCCTTCTGATTGGCAGCTCCACATTCGCAATAAGGCCCGAAGGGAAAGACTTGCCGAGCGCTTCAAAGACCCAAACGACCCTTTAAGAATCGTCATCGTGCGTGACATGTGGCTTACAGGGTTTGATGTTCCTTGCCTTCACACCATGTACATTGACAAGCCCATGCAGGGGCACAATCTCATGCAGGCTATCGCTAGAGTGAACCGGGTCTTTCGGGACAAGCCCGGCGGGCTGGTGGTGGATTACATCGGGATTGCCGAGAGCCTCAAACGTGCCCTTGCCACTTACACCCGTAGCGGTGGCCGCGGCAAACCTGCGGTGGATCAGGACGAGGCCGTGGCTATTATGCTTGAAAAATATGAAATTTGTAGGGACATCTTCCACGGCTTTGATTACCAAAAGGCCCTTTCCGCAAGTCCTGAGGAGCGCCTTAAGATTTTGCGTGAGGCCGCGGATTTTGTGGCTGCTCCTTCCCGAAAAGAGGCTTTTATTAAAGCGGTAACCGAACTCTCTAAGGCCTTCGCTCTGGCTGTACCCAGGGAGGAAGCTATTAAAATTCGCGACGAGGTGGCCTTTTTTCAGAGTGTAAAAGCGGCTCTGGTGAAAATTACGAGAAGCGGCCGTCCGACTGACGACAAAGAATTTGCCATCAGGCAGATTATTTCAAGCGCCATTGTGCCCAAAGGGGTTATTGATCTCTTTGAAGCCGCAGGATTACAGAAGCCGGATATTTCCATCCTTTCCGATGAATTCTTGGCCGAAGTGCGCAATTTGCCCCAGAAAAACCTGGCTGTGGAATTGTTGCGCAGACTCATCAATGATGAGATCAAGGTGCGCCGGAGGAAAAACTTAGTGCAGGCGAGAAGATTTTCAGAGCTCCTTGAAAAGACCATCAGGCGTTATCACAACCGGGCTATCAGTACCATTGAGGTGATCGAAGAACTTATCAAGCTAGCCAAAGAAATGCGCGAGGCCTACAGGCGAGGGGAAAAACTTGATCTTACCGAAGAAGAGCTTGCCTTCTACGATGCCCTGGAAACCAACGACAGCGCAGTGAAGGTGCTGGGAGACGAAACCTTACGCCAACTTGCCCGTGAGCTTGTGAAGACCGTACACCAAAACGTGACCATAGACTGGACTGTGCGCGAAAGTACCCGGGCCAAGCTCCGTGTTATGGTAAAGCGCCTCTTGCGCAAATACGGCTACCCGCCGGATAAACAGGAGAAGGCTACTCAAACTGTCTTGAAACAAGCCGAACTTTTGGGCTGGGAGACGGCAGTAGAGGATTAAATATAGAATTGAAGAACGGGTCAAAAAGGGAGGGCATTTTGTTGATTTTAAAATTGTAAAAAGAAGATATATAAAAAGCATCAGGAATTTTTGGCTTTTATATAAAAATTTGTGTGACAAGTGGGAGATAAAAAGTAATATAGAAAATTTTAAGAGAGTGGCAAAAGGAACAAAAGATTTATATAAAATAGAAGACGAAGTTGTTTTTAGGCAATTTTTAAAGATAACGGAGGCGTCATGAGAAAGCAGAAGTTAGACATTGATACTTTAATAGAAGAATCTCAAAGAAAAGCCTCTACCATTTTCCCTGAGATACTAGAAGAAAATAAAAGACTCGGCATTGCTACGCCCATCGGCATAGCGGGAAGAATCTATTTCATTATGCCAGATGGAAAGATCTTGACCGAGGAGGAGTATAAAAATTTGCAGGAACAAGAGGATGAAAATCTCTGAATCTCACCTTGAACAAACTGCTTTATCCTGGTTCGCAAACCTGGGCTACCAGATCCTTCACGGTCCCGACATAGCCCCAGGCGAATCGCAAACAGAATTATATTATCAATTTATGGAGGTTTTATGCCTAATCTAAATCAAATTAAACAAATCCTCAAAACAGAAAAGTCATTCCTACAAGGAAAATTCAAAGTAAAAAATATTGCTATTTTCGGGTCCTTTGTGCGAAATGAGCAAACAGCGAAAAGTGATCTGGACTTATTGGTTGAATTTTCGGAACCGGTTAGCTTACTTGATATAGCGAAGCTTGAGGTTTATTTGGACGAACTTTTGGGGATAAAAACAGATGTAGTGCCCAAAAGTGATATAAGGCCCGAATTGAAAGAAATAATTTTAAAGGAAGCTTATTATCTATGAGACGTAAAATTGCTGTTTATTTAAAGGACATTATAGAGAATATGATGAAGGCCGAAAAGTTTGTTGGAAATAAGTCATATGAGGAATTCATCAATGATGAATTAACGTTTTACGCTGTGCAAAGATGCATTGAAATTATCGGAGAAGCAGCTAAAAATATTCCAGAAGAAGTTAGAAAGCGCTATCCAGAAATTCCTTGGAAAGCGATGGCTGGTATGAGAGATAAGATTATTCATTTCTACTTCGGCGTTGATCCTCAAAAAGTTTGGTTGGTAGTAAAGCGAGATATTCCAGAGTTAAAGCCTAACCTAGAGAGTATACTAAAAGAGATAGAAAAAGATGAAAATCTCTGAACCACATCTTGACCAAATTGTTTTATCTTGGTTTGCAAACCTGAGCTACCAAATCCTCCAAAAAATTCAAATTACCTTACCTAAGGAAATAATGAAAAATTTCCCTCAGGTTGAATATTTTGAAGCGAAGGTGGAAAAGGTCTTGGAAAAGTAAAAAGGCTAATAACATGAAAGGTTTTATTCAAGTCTATACTGGCAATGGCAAAGGGAAGACCACGGCTGCCTTAGGCTTGGCCTTACGGGCGGCTGGGGCAGGACTAAAGGTATTTATAGGGCAGTTTTTAAAGACGGCTGAAGCCAGTGAACATAAGGCCTTGGCTCGGTTTAAAGACCTTATTACCATAAAGGCCTTTGGAAGGAAGGGGTTTGTAACCCAACCAACAGAAGAAGACATTGCCTTGGCCCAGCACGGCTTAGAGGAATGCGCTAAGGCCATATCTTCGGAAGATTATGCCCTGGTCATTATGGATGAAATTAACGTTGCCCTCCACCTAGGCCTTTTGCCATTAGAGATGGTGTTAAAAATCCTTAAAGAAAAACCTGATCAGGTAGAAGTGGTTTTAACTGGCCGTTATGCACCCAAAGAGTTGTGTAAAGTAGCTGATTTAGTCACAGAGATGAAGGAGATAAAGCACTATTACACACAAGGAATAAAGGCCAGAAAAGGCTTTGAGTATTAAAGCGCGCATTTTTGCATATACCAAAAACTGGAGGAAACATGCGTTTGCAAGTACTTCTATTTATCTTTTTAGGCATAATTGTAGGTATTTTGGCCAGTTTTAGTGGGCTTGGGGGTGGATTTTTGATGGTGCCTCTGCTGCTCTTTTTGGGCTATGAGGCCCAAAAGGCCGTGGGCACATCCTTTATGGCTATTGTTATTATCTCCCTTTCGGCCGTCTTTGCCCATAGCAAGTTGCAGAATGTGGATTATAAACTGGGCATTTTGCTGGGCATCGGTGGTATCATTGGCGCCCAGATAGGGGCCAGGCTTTTGGAACATGTACCTACACCTATCTTTAAAAAGATTTTTGCTGCTATCTTAATCCTGCTTGCCGTAAGGATGTTCTTTCAGAAATAGCGTGCCGACTTGACATTCAGAAACTGACAAACTCAACAAACCCCATAAACCCCATGAACTCAATAAACCCAAACTTGACTTTTTAGGCTCTCCCTATTAAGATGACTACCTGGTCATCATGAAAGAAGAGTATACTCCCCGCAAGACATTTTTTAGTCTGCCTCAAGAAAAGCAGGCCAAATTAACAGAGGTGGCCATAGAGGAGTTTGCCCAGGCCGGTTATCACAAGGCAAGCATCAACCGCATCGTAGAGAGGCTTGGCATTGCTAAGGGCTCTATTTATCAATATTTTCACAACAAAGAGCATCTTTTTCTTTATATCTTTTCTTATGGCATCAAGCTAGCCAAGCAGGTATTAAAGCCGATTGAAACGGCGGAAGGTGATTTTTTTGAGAAGCTTAAGGCCTCCTTAAAGGCCGGTATTCGTTTTATTAAAGAACACCCTGCCATTTATCATATTTATTTAAAGATCCTCTTTGAAGATAGAGTGCCAGGACGGCAGCATTTGATCAAGGCCATTCGTTTTTATTCAAGGGAATATCTTTTGCCCTTACTTGAAGAGGCCCAGAAAAAGGGAGAGATCCGTAAGGATATTGATCTGGAAATGGCCGCCTTTATGCTGGATGCCATGATGGAGCGGCTTTTACAGGCCTATGTTTTGCCTTATTTGGATGCGGTGGGCATCTATCAGGCCGATGAAAAGAGGCTTGATGAAATTATCTCCTCTTGGCTTTCTTTGGTTAAAAAGGGACTCGCCGATGCTTGCAAGGGGAGGGCAAATTGATGGAAGAATTGATAAAAAGGGCTGGTTTAGAGGACATTGAAAGGAAGGTTATGGCGGATAAAAGGCTTAGTTTTGAGGACGGGCTTAGGCTTTATCAGGCCCCACTTTTGGCCGTTGGTTATCTGGCCAACTTAAAACGCGAAAGACTACATGGCAAAAAGGCGTATTATGTTTACAACCAGCATATAAATTACAGCAATGAGTGCATTAATCTTTGTAAATTTTGCGCCTTTGGTAAGCCTAAAGGCCACAAAGAAGGCTTTACCTTAAGCCTTGAGGAGATAGAACAAAAAATAAAAGAGCGCCTGCAAGAACCAATTAAAGAAATTCATATCGTCGGCAGTGTGCATCCAGACTTGCCCTTTGATTATTATGTAGAAATTGTCAAAATGGTTAGAAGGTTAAGACCAGAGGTAGTGATTAAGGCCTATACCGTCACCGAGATTGCCCATTTTGCTAGAATTTCAGGCAAATCTGAAGAAGAAGTCTTGCAGATTCTAAAAGAGGCCGGCCTACAAATGCTACCTGGAGGGGGAGCAGAAGTCTTTTCTTCCCGGGTGCGCCAGGAGCTTTGTCCTAAAAAGCTATCTGCTGAAAGATGGCTTTCTATTGCTAAGCTGGCGCATCAATTAGGCATACCAAGTAATTGCACAATGCTTTATGGTCATATTGAGACAATTGAAGAACGCCTAGAACATCTTATCGCCTTAAGAGAGGCGCAGGATGAAACCGGTGGTTTTTTATGCTTTATCCCCCTCTCCTTTCATCCGAAAAACACAAAGCTTTCACATCTACCAGGCCCAACGGCCGTGGATGACTTAAAGACCATTGCCATTTCAAGATTGATGTTAGACAACATTCCTCATATCAAGGCCTACTGGATCATGCTTACACCTAAACTGGCCCAGGTGGCCTTAAGTTTTGGAGCCGATGATATTGACGGCACAATCATAGAAGAAAAGATCACCCACATGGCCCAGGCCACCTCTCCCCAATGTTTGACCAGAAGCGAGCTAGAAGCTATGATCAAAGAGGCAGGTTATGAACCGGTAGAAAGAGACGGACTGTTTAGGGCGGTAACAAAAAGGGTTGTTTAATGCGGAAAGAAAAGATGTCTAAAAATGAACTTGTCTTATCTCTTACATCCATTCTTTCCCTGCATCCCCAGATTGTCTTTGCTTATCTCTTTGGCAGCCAGGCAAAAGGAAAAGAGACAGAAAAAAGCGATGTAGATGTGGCGATCTGGGTAAAGGGAAAAATTGATAAGCTTAGGCTTATGGGAGAAATAGAAGAAGTAACAAAAAGGCCGGCAGATTTAGTCATTTTAAATTCGGCCTCGGCCCTTTTGCGGCATCAGGTATTAAAACATGGTGTGCTCTTGTTTTGTAAGGACAAAGAGGTTTTAACCAGATTTAAAGTCTGGACAATGAAGGAATATGAAGACTTTCGCTGGTTACAGGAGCAATATGTAAGGCTTAGATATGGTGGATAGGGCGCTTATTTTAAGAAAACTTGAAATGCTACAGGAATACATAAATGATTTAAAATCGGCTAAAGACATTAACTGGGAAGTCTATCAGCATGATTTACGGGCCAGGCGGTTTGTAGAAAGGACATTGCACCTTTGTTTAGAGGAAATTATGGACATTGCCCAGCATATTATCTCTGATGAGGGCTTAAGAACACCGCAAAGTTATCGGGATATTTTTGTCGTTCTTGCCGAAAATGAGATTATCCCCAAACGGGACTTAGACCTGTTCAAACAAATGAGTAGCTTTAGAAATATCTTGGTGCACCATTATGAAAAGATAGATGACGCCATTGTCTATGGCATCTTTAAACGGCATTTAAAGGACATGGAGTATTTTAAGGAGCTGATTTTAGTCTTCTTAAAGAGGCGTAAAGATGAAAAGACTTAAAGAAAAGATCCTTGCGGGTGAGCGGATAGAGAAAGAAGAGGCCATTTCTCTTTTTAACTGGGATTTACATGAACTTGGGTATTTAGCGGATACAGTGCGCTGGCGTTTACATCCAGAGCCGGTAGTAACTTATATCGTTGACAGAAATATCAATTACTCTAATATCTGCATTTCAGGTTGTAAGTTTTGTGCCTTCTGGCGGCCTAAAGGACACAAAGAAGCGTATGTTTTAAGCAAAAAAGAGCTGGCGCAAAAGATAGAAGAAACGATTGCCTTAGGGGGCATTCAAATTTTACTGCAAGGGGGGCTTCATCCTGACTGGACGATTGCTGAATACGAAGAGCTGCTTTCTTGGATTAAGAGCAATTATCCGCAAATCTGGATTCATGGACTTTCAGCCCCAGAAGTAGCCCATATTGCTCAAAACTCAGGCCTAAGCATTGAAGAAACGCTTAAAAGACTTAAACAAGCCGGGCTTAACTCCATTCCAGGTGGTGGGGCAGAAATCTTGGTAGACCGGGTGAGGAAAAAACTTTCGCCTCGCAAGTGTGATAGTGCTACTTGGTTAAAGGTTATGGAAACGGCCCATCAGCTTGGTATAAGAACAACCGCGACGATGATGTTTGGGCATATTGAAACCTATGCCGAACGCATAGAACACATGCTTAAGATAAGGGAGTTACAGGACAAAACAGGCGGTTTCACGGCCTTTATCCTCTGGCCTTTTCAGCCTAAAAATACGGCCTTAAGCCACCTGCGAGCTGTAGGGGCGTATGAATACCTAAAAACTCTGGCCATTGCCCGCATTGTGCTTGACAATGTGCCTAACCTTCAGGCCTCTTGGGTCACGCAAGGGGCAAAGATTGGGCAATTAAGCCTCTTTTTTGGTGCCAATGACATGGGAAGCTTAATGATTGAAGAAAATGTTGTCGCGGCCACAGGTGTGCGGTTTCGCATGAAAGAAGAAGAAATGCGCTACCTAATCAAACAGGCTGGCTTTAGACCACAGAGGAGAAATATGTTATATGAGTGGGTGTAAGAGGAGCTAGGAATGAAGAAAGAAAACCGTCTTGATAGACCAAAAATCATTGCTTTGTTAAAAAGGCATTGGTAAAAAGGTTGACCTTCTTACGCCGGAAGGAATCAGTCCTCACTTAAAGTCTTATATTATGAAACAAATTCAGGAGATTCTCAAAGATGAACAAAGAAAGGGAGAATATGAATAAAATTTTCACTCACCGTGCCAAATGGATATTGCCCATTGTGCAGCCGCCGATAGAAAATGGGGCGGTGGCAGTGGCAGAGGGAAAAATCTTACGGGCAGGTACTTATGACGACCTAAAAGAAAAGGGCATAAAAGGAGAATTAATTGACCACGGTGAAGGTGTATTAATGCCTGCCCTGGTCAATGCCCATGCCCATTTGGAAATTCCTCCTTTTACAAACCTGCCCGCAGAGGACTTTGTCACCTGGCTTAAAGCCGTTATTGAGAAAAAGCAAACTCTCACGACCGAGCAAGTGCAGCAAGCAGAAAAGAATGCCCATCAGATGCTTAAACAGGCAGGCACAGGGCTTGTGGGCAATATCAAAAACTTCCCGCTGATAAATCCAAACAAGCAAATAAATGAAGTTACTTTTTATGAATTTTTAGGCCTAAAAAAAGAAATAGCAAACAAAAGATGGTCTATTTTTGGGAAATTTTTGCATGAAACTAACCACCAATCACCAATTTATCCAGCTGCGCATGCCCCTTATAGCGTTCATCCGGAATTTTTACCAAAAATAAAGGAAGTGGCCTTAAGCCGTAAACAAATTTTTTCTATCCATGTGGCGGAAAGTGAAGCAGAAAACGAGTTTTTATTAGAAGGCAAAGGGGCTTTAAGAGCACTTTTAGAAGAAAAGGGGCTTTTGCCAGATAACTTTAGACCACCCCAAAAAAGACCTGTACCTTATCTAGCCGAGCTTGGCTTACTTACCCCACAGACTTTATGTGTGCATTGTGTGGAAATAAACGCAGAAGATATAAGGATTTTGCAGCGTTATGGTGTAAAGATTTGTCTTTGTCCCCGAAGCAACTATTATTTAAATTTAAATCACGCCCCGTGGCCCCTTTTAAAACAAAGTGGGCTTCTTCTTTGTCTTGGCACAGACAGTCTGGCAAGCAATCAGGATTTAAATCTGTTTAAAGAAATGGTCTTTCTTTATGAAAAAAATGCCTTCTCAGCCAGTGAATTGTTGGAAATGGCCACCTGGCGAGGCAGTATGGCCTTGGGGCAGGGACATAGATTTGGCACTATGTTTCCAGGGGCATGGGCAGAACTGATTTTCCTTCCTTTGGTAGGAAACATCGGTCTTAAAGAATTGGCAGAAGCGGTTATATACACAGGCGCAAGGGGCAGGTTAAAATGGATAAAATAAAACTTGGCAAGTTTCCCTTTTTAAACTGTGTGCCTATTTATCATGCCTTAGAAAAGGGAGAAATCCAAAAAGAAATTCAATTTGAGCTGCTTGTAGATGTCCCCTCTGGTTTAAATGAACGCCTTAAAAAGGCAGAATGTGATATGGCCCCAATTTCATCTATTGCCTATGTAGATCTAAATGAAGAAGTATTTTTATTGCCAGATCTTTCCATTTCTGCTAAAGGGGAGGTAAAAAGTGTCATCCTCTTTAGCCAAGTACCTATTGAAAAATTACACAAGCAGCCCATCTTTATTACCCGGCAATCAGCTACATCTATTGCTCTTTTAAAGTTACTTTTGAAAGAATATTTTTGTATTGAGGCCCAGTATCGGCCAGGGGAAATTGCCCAATTAAACGGTCAGGCGGTGGCTGGACTGGCCATCGGAGATGCGGCCTTAAGGATAAAGGCAAAGGGGATTTATCCATATCAGCTTGACCTAGGCGAACTTTGGCAAAAATGGACAGGACTGCCCTTTGTCTTTGGCGTCTTTGCCGTAAGAAAAGAAGCCTGGCAGAAAAAAGAGGTAAAAGAACTATGGCGTCTTCTTTGTCTTTCTAAGAAATGGGGACTATCACATCTTGAACAACTGGCTAGGCTTTATGCCCATGAGGCCATTGATCTTAGGCAATACTGGCAACACCTAGATTATGATCTAACTGCCTTACATTTAGAAGGGCTTAAACAATTTTTTACCTATCTTCAAAAAAACGGGCAGATAAAGGTTGTGCCTAAAATTGAGTTTGCTTCTTTTAGCTGAACATAATTTGACATCTTTCACCTAATTTGCTAAAGGATTTTTATGTCTCTCAAAGACCGCCATACGGATCAGGCGTTTATTAAGGAGAAGTTCAGTAAGATTAGCCGCTGGTATGATTTTTTAAATTCCCTTTTCAGTTTGGGGCTTGACCATTACTGGCGCTGGCAAGCAGTAAGGTGGTTGGAAGGAAGTAAAAAGGTATTGGATTTATGTGCTGGCACCCTGCCTTTGAGCAAGGCCTTAAAGAGATGGACATCTTTTAAAGGGAAAATCATTGCTTTAGACTTCGCCCTGCCCATGCTCATTTATGGGAAAACTAAGTGGCAGGATAAAGATGTATTAGCAGTAGCGGGAAATGCCCTTTGCTTGCCTTTAAAAGATAATAGTGTAGACGCCATCATGGTGGCCTTTGGTGTGCGCAATTTTGCCGATCGTCTTAAAGGACTTAAAGAAATGAAACGCGTCTTAAAGCCAGGCGGAAAGGCCGTTATTTTGGAATTTTCTCATCCACCCCTCCCTCCTTTCAGGGCCCTTTATTTTGCCTATTTAAATTATCTTTTACCTAAGATCGGAGGATTAGTCAGTCAAGACAAAGAGGCCTATCAGCACCTAACGGCCTCTATTCAGGCATTTTATTCCCCTAAAGAATGGATGCAGCTGATGCGCCAGGCTGGTTTTAGCCAAATAAAACATCGCTATTTGACCGGTGGGATTGTAAGTATATATGTGGGAAAGGTTTAGTTTCGTCCCTCCCCTTGCATCTCCATGACTCAGCCTGCTATAATTGAGGTATATTTTTATCCAAGGAGGCTTTAGCATGTCTGATACGATTGAATCTCCAGTAAAACTCTGCGCCGTGTGTGCCTGGCGAGAGTTTTGTAAGAAGAAGTTTAGTATTCAGCAAGAGGCAGGCAGTTTTCGGTGTCCGGATTTTGTCTATGATGTCACTTTAAAAGAAAAGGAGGAGAAGGTAGAGGAGAAGGAGAATGAAGGAGAAGATTAAAGAGCTCATTCTTTCAGCCTTAAGGAAGGTGCAAAAGGAGGAAGGGAAAGAGATAGATATTCCCATTTTTAATATTGAGGTGCCCAAGGTAGAGGCCCATGGGGACTTTGCCACCAATGTTGCCTTTTTGCTTACGCGCAGCCTTAAACGCGCCCCAAGGCAAATTGCCGCATTGATTGTCAACCACCTGCCGGCTACCGCTTGGCTAGAAAAGGTTGAAATTGCCGGGCCTGGTTTTATTAATTTCTTTTTAAAAGAAACCGCCTGGCAGCAAGTAGTAAAAGAGATAATCACCAAAAAAGAGGATTATGGACGAGGTGATCCGCAGAATATAAAGGTCTTAGTAGAGTTTGTTAGTGCTAATCCTACAGGACCTTTACATATTGGACATGGCCGAGGAGCAGCGGTAGGTGATTCTCTGGCCAATATTTTGGCCTTTGCTGGTTATGATGTTCGTCGGGAGTATTATATCAACGATGTTGGTCGGCAAATGCGTATTTTAGGACATTCGGTCTATCTGCGCTATCTGGAGCTTTTAGGTGAACAACACGCGTTTCCTAAGGACTTTTATCAGGGTGAATACATAAAAGATCTGGCCAAGGAGGTTTTTGAAAAGGAGGGAGATAAATACAAGCACATGCCAGAAGAAGAGGCCATTTTGGCCTTTTCCCGTTACGCGGGAGAGAGAATCTTAAAGGAGATAAAAGAGGTCTTAGATGGCTTTGGCGTCCAGTTTGATAACTGGTTTAGCGAAAAGACCTTGGTGGAAAGCGGGGCGGTTAAAGAACTGCTTGTTTGGCTTAAAGAGCAGGGTCTTGCTTATGAAAAGGATGGGGCCCTTTGGTTTGCCTCTTCCCGGTTTGGAGATGAAAAGGATAGGGTCTTAGTGAAGGCCGATGGGGCAACGACCTACTTTGCCTCTGATTTGGCCTATCACAAAAATAAAATGGAGCGTGGTTTTGATCTCTTGGTAGATATCTGGGGCGCAGATCATCACGGTTATGTCGCCAGGGTAAAGGCAGGCATGCAGGCAATGGGGTATGATCCGGAGAAGTTGCAAATTTTGCTGATTCAACTTGTGCACCTAAAACGCGGAGGCAAGCCAGTAGCCATGTCTACGCGCGCGGGTGAGTTTGTGCCTTTAAAGGAGGTGTTGGAAGAAGTGGGTAAAGACGCCGCCCGTTTTATCTTTCTTACCCGCTCTTGTGATAGCCATCTGGATTTTGATCTAGAGGTGGCCAAAAGCCAAAACATGGAAAATCCCGTGTTTTATGTGCAATATGCCCATGCGCGTGTATGTAGTATCGAAAAGATGGCCAAGGAAAAGGGGATTTCCTTTCCGCCTTTAGAGGAAATAGACCTCTCACCCCTTACCGAACCTGAGGAAGTAAGGCTCATGAAGATGCTTGCCCAGTTTCCAGAGGTCATAGAAGGGGCAGCCAGAACCCTAGAACCACACCGCTTACCCTATTACCTGACCGAGCTGGCCGGTGAATTCCACCGCTATTACAATAAACACCGCATTTTAGGTATGCCAGACCCCATTGCTCAGGCCCGGTTTGCCTTGGCCCAGGCAGTAAAAACAGTGATAAAGACTGGCCTTAACCTTTTAGGTGTATCTGCTCCAGAAAAGATGTAATGGCACGCAAAAAGACAGAAGAAAAATATTATAAGCTTTCTCGCAAAGAGATAATTGGCTGGATCATTGGCATTTGCTTCGCCTTAGTGTGGATGTTTGGGCTTGGGGTATGGGTGGGACAGGAGGTAATTTATCTGCCGGATTTGCCTAAAATTAAGATACCCTTTGGCGCTTCGTCTTCAAAAACATCAAGTCAGGTAGGTAAAAAGGCAAAGGCTGTAACCCCCAAAAGGCCTAAAAAAGGAAATAAAAAGGTAAAAAGTATAACCCATTCGCCAAAATCTTCATTAGAGGTCAAACCAAAACCAAGTCTAAAAACTGCCTCTCCAAAACCTTCTTCACAGCCGCAGTATAGCATCCGGGTGGGGGCCTTTAAAAATAAACAAAACGCCCTGCGTATGCAAGAAAAATTAAAAAGGCAGGGCTATAGAAGCTATATTACCAGCGCAAAGATAAAGGATGAAATCTTTTATCGGGTGTTTGTCGGGCCCTATTCTTTAAAAAAGGCTCTGTCATATTACAACCAACTGGCTACCCAAAACTATCAACCCACCAGACCCATGCCCTTGCGTTAATGGGTTTTTAACAAACGCCATAGGAAGAACATGGCCATGGCTTCGGCTAGGACAACAAAAGTAATAATAGCGGTGTGAGAAAGGCTATACAAGAAACCGATCGTGCTGCTTCCTATAAAAAAGGCCAAACCATAGGCAGTATTAAAGAGTCCATAGGCCGTGCCGCGGCGGCTTAAAGGGGTCAGGTCAGCTACGGCCGCCCGCATAATTGTCTCTTGCATACCCATGATGCAACCCCATATAATTACGGCCCCAAAGGCAAGATCGTAGTCTTTAAGAAAGGCAAAGATACCCAGCCCTATAGTCATTAAGGGCAATAAGAGAAGACATTTTAGGCCAATGTGGTCGTATAATTTGCCTGTAAGAAGGGCAATGATGGCATCTACCCCCATGGCCAAGGCATAAAAGAGGGGAATTTGACCAGCAGGCACTACCGTCTGGGCCTGAAAATGATAGGAAAGGAGTTGAAAATTAACAAACCCAAGGACGGAAAAAAGACTAAAAAAGAGATAGGCCCAGAAGGCAGAGGGAAGTTTTTCTTTGTCTTTTTCTCTCTTTTTCTTTATTTGCTCAGAAGCCATAGGATAATGTCTTTTGGCCAGGCTAAGAAAAAAGAGGGTAAAAAAGACAAACACGCCCAAGGAGGCAAATCCCAGACGGTAACTGTGAAAGAGATAAAATGCGCCTGCCATAAGTAGTGGTCCTAAGAAGGCCCCGATCTGGTCAAGGGCCTCGTGCAGACCAAAGGTAAAGCCACTGCCCATCTCTTTCGTGGCGTGGGAAAGCAGGGTATCCCTGGCCGGACTTCTTATGCCCTTGCCCATACGTTCAAGGATAATAAGCAAGACAGCTATCTTCCAATTACCGGTTAAGGCCAAGAAAGGAATAGCGGCGATCAGACCGTAGCCTAAAAAGGTAAGGAGCCAGTAACTTTTGTACCTATCAGCGATGTAACCTGTGCCTAAGCGTAAACTATATCCTAAAAACTCCCCTATACCCGTTGCGATACCCACAACCGCGGCACTGGCTCCTAGGAGGGCAAGGAAGGGACCAATGCTACTTCTTGCCCCTTCATAGACCACATCTCCACACAGACTCACCAGGCCAAGGAGGAAAATAAATTTAAGGGCCGAAGAACGGTTCATGTTTAGTCTTCTTCCTTCAGATAAAGATAAAACCGTTTAAAATACTGATAACCTGAAAACAAGGTAAGGATAAGGGCCAGCCAGAGGGTGAAAATGCCAATTTTATGAAAGTTAAGGTCAAAGTAGGGGTAGTGGAGGATAAGGCAAGTGAGGGAAATGGTTTGAAAGGTAAATTTCCACTTCCCCCACCTACTGGCACTTAAGACAATACCTTTACGGGAAAGAATACCTCTTAGGCCGGTTACGGCAATCTCTCGTCCGATGATAAGAAATACCATCCAGGCTGGCACCCTTTTTAAGGGAATGAGCATGATCAGGACAGCACTGACAAGTAGTTTATCGGCCAAAGGATCTAAAAGCTTGCCTAAGGTCGTTACCTGTTTGCGCTGTCTAGCAAGGAAACCATCTAGTAAATCCGTTAAAGAAGCAATCAGAAAAACACAAGCGGCCAAAAAAGAAGGGAGTTTTTGCGGAAAAGAAAGGAGGACAAGCAATAAAGGAATAGCGCTTAAGCGCAAAAGGGTTAAATGATTTGCGAGTGTCCAAATATTTTGAGCCATCTTTTAAAAATGATTACGATAAATGCGATAGTAATATAGTACCTTTTCTACATACGCCTTGATATCCGGACGGTCTATATTCGTTTGTACAACCTTTGGACCAGCATAATAGGCCGCTAGGGCCTGTTTAAGGTCTCCCCCAAACCGATAAAGCAACTTTTTTAAATATCTTACTCCACCTTCAATATTTTCTTTAGGAGAAAAGGGGTTTTTCACTCCCACTTCTCTAGCTGTTTCTGGTTTTAATTGCATAAGGCCCATTGCCCCGGCTGCAGATACAGCCTTGGGATCAAAGTCTGATTCTACCTTAATCACGGCTTTGACCAAGGCTGGATGTAAGTTATATCTTAAGGCAATTTCTCTGATAAGCTCATTACTTACTTCATTCCTTTTTACCTGTGGATGCTCCCGTAAATAAAGGCGATAACCGTAATGGCGGGGCGTATCGGTAAAGTGTAAAATACCATCTTTGTCCTTATAAATGTAAATGTCTGCCCTTGCCCCGCCTAAAAGGGCAAAACCGATTAAGATACTAAAAGTTAGACTATAAAATCTTATCTGCCACCTTCTGCCAATCATCTAAAAATCTTTTTAGCCCAATATCGGTTAAAGGATGCTTGGCCAATTGCTTAATGACCTTAAAAGGAATAGTAGCAATGTCTGCCCCAATAAGGGCGGCCTTTAATACGTGTAAGGGATGCCTTACACTGGCCACAATGATTTCAGTAGAAAAGGCGTAATTATCATAGATTTTTTTAATCTCTTCTACTAATTGCATGCCATTATGGCCAATGTCATCAAGTCTACCGACAAAGGGACTGACAAAGGCAGCTCCAGCCTTGGCCGCCAAAAGGGCCTGCAAAGGGGAAAAGACAAGGGTAACATTGACATTAATACCCTCATCAGAAAGAATCTTGGTCGCCTTCATCCCCTCTATCGTCATGGGGATCTTAATAGCAATGTTTTCCGCAATCTTTACCAGCTCTTGGGCCTCCTTTACCATTCCTTCAGCGTCTTGACTAATGACCTCTACACTCACAGGGCCATCTACAATCTGGCATATCTCTTCAATCAATTGACGAAAAGGTCGCTTCTCTTTAGCCACTAAAGAGGGATTGGTTGTAACACCATCCGCCATACCCATTTCTTTGGCCTGACGGATTTCATCTACATTGGCCGTATCCACAAAGAACTTCATCTCCTACCTCCCTTTGAGTTGTTTAATGTATTTCTTTTTGCACTCCTTAGAACAGAAGTAATACACCTTTCCCTTTATCTTGGCCTTTATCGCCTTGCTCTTAGGGATATATATACCACACATTGGATCCTGCACTAACTCATCTTCTATCTGCCAAGGGCTAGTTTGTTTTCTTTTTTTCTCTTCTTTTGGCTTAAAATAGCCCTTAGCTAGGTAATAAATACCCCAAATAATCAGGATGTAGAATAAAATACGAATCATCTGATTTTAATCACCCATTCTTTAAATTGCAAGTCATCTAAAAGCTCAGCAAAGGTCTTTTTTAATAAGGGATGCCTTTCTTCCCGTGCTATCTCGGTCAGGGGCACTAAGACAAAGGCCCGTTTATGCAGCTGCGGATGAGGCACAGTTAAAAAGGGTGTTTTAAGCACACAGTCATCGTACAAAAGTAAGTCCAAATCAATCAACCTTGGCCCTTTTGGCCAGGTAGGTAAACGTCCAAGCAGGGTTTCCCCTTTTTTGAGCCAAAAAAATAATTCCTTACAATCAAGTTTTGTTTCCAATACGGCTACCATGTTAACAAACCACGGCTGGGCCCTTTCTCCCACCGGCTCGGTGAGATAAAAAGAAGAAGTCCTTTTGACCTCTGTCTTGGGCAGGGCGGAAAGCCAGGCCACTGCCCTTTCGCACTGGGCCCGCTTGTCCCCCAAATTTGAGCCAATGCCAATGAATGCCTTAGGCATTTTTTTGTTTATCCCTTCTTTCTATACCAAAAATTTCCCATAAGGGAATTTCTATTCCTTCTAAGCTACACAGACTTAAAATATCATGCGGCGTATATATACTTGCGACTCCATAGATATTCTCCTGAAGGCAGTATTGTTCAATATACATTTCAAGAGGATGTACGATTAAATATTCCTCTATTTTGTATTTTTCATAAAGCCTTTTTTTGATAATTAAATCTTTTTGCGCCGTGGAAAATGAAAGCACTTCTATGACTAATTTAGGAGGACCCATTATATTTTTTTCTGTAATTTGATGCTTATCGCAAACAACAACTATATCAGGCTGGACGACATCAGTATCCGATAAAACTAAATCTATGGGGGCAATAAAAGTCTTGCATGAAGTATCTTTTAGTCTTTTTTTTAAAACAATACCCAAATTTAAAACAATTTCTTGGTGTCTTGGACTAGGTGCAGGTGTCATATCATACACTTCACCTTCTATAATTTCCCATCTTCCTTCTTCCCAAGTTAAATAATCAGCATAGGTATATTTTAACTTTTTGGCAAGAAGCATCGTCTTCTACTTTTCCTAAAAACCAAGTTTTTTAAGACGATTTATTGCTTCTTTTAATCTCTCCTTATCCACCGTTAGGGCAATGCGAAAATAGCCTTCTCCTGTTTCGCCAAACCCATTGCCTGGAGTAACGACAATACCTGCCTCTTTTAATAAAAGGGCACAAAAACTGGCTGAGGTATATCCTTTTGGCACTTTTGTCCATAAATAAAAGGTAGCTCTGGGTGGGTTGACCTCAATTCCAATTTCTCGCAGGCCTTCTACCATTAAATCTCTTCTTTCTTGATAAACCTTACGGTTAGCCTCTATAATACTTTCATCAGTTTTTAAGGCAACAATACCGGCCTCTTGTACGGCCTGAAAGACACCAGAATCCACATTGCTTTTAATTTTACCTAAGCCAGCAATTACTTTTTCGTTACCTACCGCAAAGCCAATACGCCAGCCAGTCATGTTATAGGTCTTTGAGAGAGAATGAATCTCTATCCCTACTTCCTTTGCCTCAGGGACATTTAAGAAGCTGATAGGCTTATAGCCATCATAATAAAGCTCGGTATAGGCAGCGTCATGACAGACAAGAATTTCATACTTCTTGGCAAAGGCAATTACCCTTTCAAAAAACTCTTCCTCGGCGACAGCGGCGGTAGGGTTATTCGGGTAATTTAAAAACATAATCTTGGCCTGCCTGGCGACATCAGGCGGAATTTTGTCTAAATCAGGCAAAAAGTTATTTTCTTCTAAAAGAGGCATAAAATAGCTTTTACCCCCAGCAAATAGAGTGCCAATGTGATAAACAGGATAGGCAGGCGTAGGCACAAGGGAAACATTACCTGGATTGATAAAGGCTAAAGGCAGATGGGCGATGCCCTCTTTTGAACCAATTAAAGTGAGAACCTCTTTTTTAGGATCAAGCTTTATGCCAAAACGCCTTTCATACCACTCGGCCACCGCCTGCCGAAAGGAAAGCATACCCACATAGCTTGGGTAACGATGATTAACCGGATTTTCAGCGGCCTTTTTTAGGGCCTCTACGATATGCGGTGGGGTAGGAATATCTGGGTCTCCCACGCCTAGATCAATTACATCCATCCCTTTGGCAATCGCCTCCTCCTTGGCCTTATCCAGCTCCGCAAAGAGATAGGGTGGAAGTTGCTGTAGCCTTTCTGCATACGGAAAATCCATTTTTGCCTCCTATTGTGCATAAAATTCCTTTTTCAGCTCATCAATGGAAATAAATTTACTGGCTTGTCTTATAATTGTCTTATAAATAACCTTAGGGCTACTTTCTATTTAAGCCCCAACACATCAAGCATATCATAAATGCCGTTTTTCTCCTGTTTTACAATCCATTTAGCCGCCCGTAAGGCCCCTCTGGCAAAGGTCTCACGGGATGAGGCCCGGTGTGTAATTTCAATCCTTTCCCCCAAGCCGGCAAAATAGACTGTATGTTCACCCACAACATCACCACTATAGCATCCTTAACAAATCTTGAGTAGTTAAAACTATACACTTCCCCTTCTTTTCTAATCCATCTTTTAGCTTTTTATCTCCACTCCAAAGTTTGGCATCCAAAAACATTGCTAAGGCTATAAAAAGAGCATCTGATGGATCTATATCTTTTGTTAAAGCATATGCTTCTTTTCTATATTTTACTGGAACATTTTCAATATCAATTATCTCCATCTTTTCAAGGATTCTATAAAGAAGTTCATAAATTTCGTCTTCTGTTAATTTAGAAATTTGAACAATTTTTTCTTTATGTCTAAATAACTCCATAAAAAGAACTTTCGGAATAAAAAATTTAAACATGGATGTAAACAATATGTCTAACTCTCTACTTTCTCTTTTTAGCAAAGCAGAAAAGACAATATTCGTGTCAACTACCAGTTTCATTACTTATTCGTTCAAAAACCAATCTTGAGTTTCTTCCCAAATTTTCCGTTTTATTTCATGAGACAATTTTTTAATGTCTTCATCTGTTGCTTGAGATTTGGAAATTATCTTTTTAACCCCTAAATACTTTATAAATTCTGTAATTGATCTATTTTCATAAATCAAAGAATAAGGAATTTCTATCCTTAAAAAATTCTCTTTATACTCCGTTCGTATATCCTTCATGCCTTTTCCTCCTGTTGTGAAAACCCTAAAGTTACTTCCTACTTAAGCCCTAACACATCAAGCATATCATAAATGCCATTTCGCTCCTGTTTTACAATCCACTTGGCTGCCCGTAAGGCCCCTCTGGCAAAGGTCTCACGGGATGAGGCCCGGTGGGTAATTTCAATTCTTTCCCCCAAGCCGGCAAAATAAACTGTATGTTCACCCACAACATCACCACCCCGCAAGGCCAATACCGCAATTTCTTCTTTTTTCCTCTCGCCAATCAATCCTTTACGCCCATAAACGCCTACTTTTTCTAAATCCCTTCCTATGGCCTCAGCTACAAGCTGGGCCAGCTTCATTGCCGTCCCGCTTGGGGCATCCTTTTTAAGACGATGATGCATCTCTACGATTTCAATGTCATAGTCTTCGCCTAAAACCTTCGCCACCTGAGGCACTAATTTGAACAAGAGATTAACCCCCACACTCATATTTGGGCTCAAGACACACCTTACCTGATCGGCCATTCCTTTTATCTCAGCCATCTCTTCAGGTGTAAACCCTGTTGTGCCGATAACGACAGGTTTGTTATGTTCCTTAGCAATTTTTAAGTGATTAACAGAAGCTGTATGAAAGGTAAAGTCAATAATCACATCACCCTTAGCGAGTACTTCTTCCAAGTTAGAAGCGACCTTTATACCCAATGCCCCCACCCCGATAATTTCACCTATATCCACTCCTACCTTAGGGTGATCTGGCCGCTCAAAGCCAGCTGTTAGCTCCAATTCCTTGTCTTGATGCACCAACCTGGCAATGGTGCTTCCCATGCGCCCACTAATACCAGCTACAATTACCTTTGTCATCTTTGCACCCCTTTAAATCAAACCATAATTTTGTAAAGTTTCTTTTAACTTATTCAGATTTGCCTCAGACATCTGGTAAAGCGGTAAACGCAACTCCGGCGTTATTTTGCCCATAAGTCCAAGGGCCGTTTTTACCGGAATGGGATTAGTCTCTAAGAACATGGCCTGGGCCAAGGGAAAGAGCTTATAATGTAATGCTTGGGCCTTCTTTATATCTCCATCCAAAAAGGCCTTACACATCGCCGCCACATCCTGAGGCACAATATTGCTCACCACCGAAATGACGCCCATACCCCCTACCGCCATCGTAGGAAAGGCGGTAAAGTCATCGCCAGAAAGCACGGTAATTTTATCCCCACAAAGTTTAATGATTTCACTTACTTGCTTTAAAGAACCAGAGGCCTCTTTGATAGCCACGATATTTTTAATTTCTGCCAAACGCGCCACAGTTTGAGGCAACAGATTTACACTGGTACGTCCAGGCACATTATAAAGCACAAGAGGAAAACCTGTCTTTTCCGCCAAAAACTTATAATGCTGATAAAGGCCTTCTTGCGTAGGCTTGTTATAATATGGTGTTACCAGCAAGGCTGCGTCTGCCCCTACTTCTTTGGCAAATTCAACTAGTCCCAATGCCTCGGCCGTAGAATTAGAACCAGCACCCGCGATGACTGGCACTCTTCCCTTTACCGTTTCCACACAGATCTTTACCACCTGCCGATGCTCTTCATGCGATAAAGTGGCCGATTCGCCGGTCGTGCCTACAGGCACAAGTCCATCTATGCCCTGCTCTATCTGCCATTCAATTAAATCGCGATAGGCCTCTTCGTCTACCTTCCCATCTTTAAAAGGCGTAACCAAGGCCGTAATAGCACCCTTAAACATAATGACCTCCTTATTTAAGTTAAAGTAAGTTTTAAAAGTTCAGTTAATTTAATATGAGGAAACCTACTCCTCTTAAACTGCTCTAAAAATATGCCTTTTCTTCTTAAATTAAGTTGTTGCCGTTGAAATTCTTTTAAAGAATGTTTAAAGAAGATAATAAGACCCCAAACTTTTACCTTTGTAAGTTCTTGCTGTAATATTTTACGCCAGGTTATCACCTGCTGTTTTTTACTGTCTAACTCTTTAGGTATAAGCTCACCACAAAGAATTTCTATTACTAAAATCCAATTAGTTTCTAACAGCAGAATCACACAATCACAATATTTTTTCATTCCATGTTTTTCCAACAATTGCTTTCCCTTGTCATTTTCTGTATCAAAAATTTTTGCAGGCAGATCTATTATTACCTTGCAAAATTGTTTTTTCGTCTTTTCCTCGCAATTTGTTTTTTCCTCTAAAATCTGCTGGAGCCTACCCAGAAGCATTTTCTAGCATCCTCTTAAAGATAATTTCATCCAGTTTATTAGAGATACCAACGATTTCGTCTAATATTTTTTCAAAACAATCAGTTGTAATTCCGTCTTCTGTAATTTCTATTTCCTCTACTGCTACTTCTTTTCCTTTTTCCTTAAATAAATAACACCCAACTTCATCAGGCTTCAAAAAACAGGGGTCTAAATCCAGCTTTTTCCTCTTAAACTTTAAATTCTTCCTTTCCTCCTTGGTCAACTGGGAACTTCTTATTAAAATATTAACAAAGTGTAAAATATAATCGCTATGGGTAGTAATCAACACCTTTGCTCCATTTCTGACAAGTATGCCTAAAAATTTTACCATTTCTAGCTGGGCAGAAGGGTGAAGGTGAGATTCCGGCTCTTCTATGATGAAAAAGGTGTCTTTTACATCTTGTAATTGTGTCAAAAAAGAATAAATAGGGGCAAGTTCTGTAACCAGAGATGAAACACAGTGAAATTCCAAAGCTGTTTTCACCCCTTGGGGTTTATATACGAATTTACTATATGCTTCAATCTCTTTCATTGGCTTTGTTAAGATAACTTTTCCATTTAATAGTTTTTTTTCAAAAAAAGAAGTTATTTTTTTTAAAGAGAGAGAACTCTCTCTTTTTTTCTTGCCCCAACGCAATCTCTCAGGCTGAAACCTTTCTAGCTTAATATCATTATAATTTTTTAGAAAGTCTATTGTCGGTTCTGTCAATTTAGTAATAGATATACCTGTTAGTCTCCGGATGATACCGCTAATAATATCCTCTAACGCAAGCGCAAAGCCTGTTCGCGAAGCAGGGAAATAAAAAGGTTGCACTGGGATGTTAAAACCAAAATAAGCGCTAAGAAGCTCAATAAGGCTGAGTCTAAAAAAATTAAATATAATTATAGATGGTATTTGTTCAACATCACTTTTGTGTAAAGAAGAAAATTTAGGAGAAATCTTTTGATATTTTTTAAACAGATAAGGAAAATCTTCCAATTCTATCAAAACCTGTTTCAAGGTAGGATTGTTAATATATAATGGAAAAATCTCAATCCATATTTTTTTAAAAATTTGCATAAACTGGCGCAAACATTCTTTATCTTTTTTAAAAGAAAAGGAATAAAATACTTGCTCACCTTGTTTTTCCTCAGAAGTTTCCAAAAAAGGTCTTAACTGCTTGACAATTTCTGCAATATGTTTTTTTTCTATATTTCTTTCCCATTTTACACTCATCAAATCAAACAACGCATAAAATACATGCGCAACATAACTTTTATTTGTGTTATTTTTCCCAATAAAAATCGTCAAAGGTTTTAAGGCAATACTTGCCTCTTTAATCCGTGCCAAGTTTCCAATCTTAATTCTCATCTCTTTTTTCCTTTAATTCTTTCCCAAATATTTCCCACAAGTTTATTTCCATGTCAAATGCTTTCATTGACATCTTTTTGTCTTAGTTAACTGACCCTTACGCCCTTTCTAATACCGTCATAGCCGTAAACCTAACTTTAACCAGTAATTCCACTAATACTCCATTCCTCACCCCTAACTCATATACTCCTTAACCCATTAACTCATAAACCCATCAACCCTTATATAAACGCCTCTTCTAAAACCTCTCCCCTACAAATTAACCTTGTTTCTCCCTTTAAAAATACTTCTTTTAGCCTTTCATCAAAAAATATCTCTAGGATTTCTCCGCTTCTTGTTTCTACTTTAATGGGTGGTTTAACCTTACCCAATTTATAGGCAATAACAGCACCGGCGACTGAGCCTGTGCCACAGGCAAGGGTTTCATCCTCTACACCCCTTTCGTAGGTGCGGATTTTGATGTAATCGTCTTTTAGAATTTTTATAAAATTCACATTCGTCCCAGCAGGCTTAAAATATTCATGAAAACGCACCTTTCTGCCTAGTTCCTTTATAGGCACATTTTCTAGGTCCTTCACCACAAACACCGCATGCGGCACACCTGTATTCACAAAGTGAAGCAGATAGTCCTTACCCTCAATTTGAAGGTTAAGATTGAGCTTTAGGTCAAAGGGCGGGGTCAATTCTAGCTTAACTTTACTGCCATCTACCTCTGCCCTAATAATGCCTGCCTTTGTTTCAAAGGAAAGTTTGTCTTCACACATACCAAGTAAATAAGCAAGTCTGGCGGCACACCTTCCGCCATTGCCACACATTTCTGCCTCGCTACCGTCGGCATTAAAAAAATGCCACTTAAAGTCTGCCTTATCGCTTTTATCTAAAACAATCAATCCGTCTGCACCAATGCCAAAGGTGCGATGGCAGAGTTTTCTTGCCAGCTCACTTAAATTAAACTTAGTCAAATCCAAACTCCGCCCGTCTATGAGAATAAAATCATTGCCACTGCCACTCATTTTGTAGAAGGTAAGGTTCTTCATCTCCTATTCCATCCATGCAGGTATTTTTTCTAGTTTTACTAAGTCCTCATAACTTTCTCTTTCGCGGATAATAAAATATTCATCACCCTTTACCAACACTTCGGCTGCCCGCGGGCGCGAGTTGTAGTTTGAACTCATGCTAAAACCATAGGCACCAGCACTCATTACGGCCAGAAGCTCTCCTGCCTCTACTTTGGGCATCTTTCTATCCTTGGCCAAAAAGTCGCCTGACTCACAAATCGGCCCAACGACATCGGCGACAAAGGTATCCCTGGCTTCCTTTTTTACGGGAAAAATTTCATGATAGGCATCATAAAGGCTTGGTCTGGCCAGGTCATTCATCGCCGCATCCACGATAACAAAGTTTTTCTCCTGGTTTTGTTTTAAATAAAGCACTTTTGTTAATAAGATACCGGCATTACCGACAATAACCCTGCCTGGTTCAAAAATGAGAGTGCAATGTAAATCCTTTGCCGCTTCCATAATTGCCTTGGCATATTCGGTTGGATGTGGAGGTTCTTCCTCGTGATAAGGAATGCCAAGACCACCACCTAGGTCCAAGTATTTTAAGTCTAGACCCTTGGCAACAAGTTCTTTATAAAGTCTCTTTACCCGTTCTAAGGCATCCAAAAAGGGCGATAGAGTTGTAAGCTGCGAGCCAATATGGCAGTCAATGCCAATAACATTAATATTAGACAGCTCATTTGCCTTGAGATAAAGTTGTTTGGCAATGCTGATATCAATGCCAAACTTATTTTTTTTAAGGCCTGTAGAAATATAGGGATGGGTCTTAGGGTCAACATCTGGATTAACACGCAGGGCAATGGGGGCAATCTTATTCATCTCTTTAGCCACTTGGTTTAAGGCAAAAAGCTCTGCTTCAGATTCAACATTAAACATGAGAATACCTACCTTTAACGCCATCCTCATTTCTTCTTTTGTCTTTCCTACGCCTGAAAAGACAATTTTTTGCGAGGGTACCCCTGCCTTTAAGGCCCGAAATAGCTCTCCCCCTGAAACAATGTCCACACCTCCACCCATCTTGGCAAACAGGCGAATGATGGCAATGTTGCTGCACGCCTTAACCGAATAACAGGTAAGATGAGGCACTTCGTCAAACGCCCCATCAAAGACCTTGAAGTGATGACTTAAAGTGGCATGACTGTAAACATAACAGGGCGTGCCCACCTCTTTTGCAATCTTTTCTAAAGGCACATCCTCAGCACAAAGTCTTCCATCTTGATATTGAAAGTGGTGCATAGAATACCCCTCTTTTTTCAACTTTCGTTACTTAACACCAGCCACTCTAAGATAGCCTTATGGAGATGTAACTTATTCTCTGCCTGTTCAAATACCACTGATTGGGGCCCTTCAATGACTTCATCCGTAATCTCTTCTCCCCGATGCGCAGGCAGACAATGCATAACAATAGCATCAGATTTGGCGTGACTGAGGAGCTCTAAATTAAGTTGATAAGCCCTAAAGACTTCTTTTTCTTTTCTCTGTGTCTCTTCCCCCATACTTACCCAGACATCGGTATTCACAATATCTGCATCTTTAACCGCCTCTACTGGATCATGGGTAAGAATGATATTGTCTTTCTCTTCAGCAAGTCTTAATACATCTGGATCTGGCTCATGCCCTTTGGGGCAGGCTATGTGCAGGATAAAATCAAGCCTGCTAGCGGCATTAATCCAGCTTTGGGCAACATTATTGCCGTCCCCTACCCAGGCTATTTTCAGCTCCTCAATTTTTCCTTTAAACTCTTTAGCCGTCATTAAGTCTGAAAGCACCTGGCAGGGATGATATTTGTTAGAAAGGGCATTTATGACCGGCACGCTAGCCCACTTGGCCATTTCTTCAATAAGTTCCTGGCTAAAGGTGCGCATGGCAATAATGTCTACATAACGAGAAAGCACCCTGGCGGTATCCTTAACAGGCTCTGCTCTAGACATTTGCGTTACATCCTTGGTCAAAAACACTACCTGTCCACCCAAGTGATACATAGCTACTTCAAAAGACACCCGTGTGCGGGTAGAGGGCTTTTCAAAGATAAGGGCCAGGGTTTTGCCCTTTAAAGGTTCGCTTATCTTTCCTTCTCTTAAGGCATTTTTTAGCGTGATTGCCCTGTCAATTAAATAAATCATTTCCTCTTTACTTAAATCAAGCAGACTTGTAATATCCCTTTTCACGGTAAGACTCCTTTTTTGATTAAAAATTCTCTTGCCCTCTCCACCACGGCCTTTGCGTCAGTAAAGGCTTGGTTTAAATCCTCTTGAGTGTATACCTGAAACGGCATTCCCCCAGGCAGTCCATTAGGATACCTGGTTGGAATATAATATCTATCAAGCCTTTTGGCGGGATTCATTATTTTTAAAAACTCCTTATCCTCTTCAGCCAGCATCTGCGCAAATTCAAAAAGGGAATGTCCTATAACCACTCTTTTGCCCATAGCATAAAGACACGCCTTTAATGCCTTTTCTCCACTCTGCTGCGCCATAAAGCAGCCTTAAAAAAGACTCTCTTTTTTCACCCATTCTACAAACCGTAAGTCATCTTCTGCCTGTAAAAACCATCTTTTTGCTTCTCTAAATGTTTGCTTCATAAATAAGCTTTCCCTCTTTTATAGCCTGTGCGACAAAACCACCTTCTTTTTTCAACCTCTCAAACTCTTCGGGTGTATAAGCTAGAATATCTACTGCCTTGGGAAGATCCCATAAAAGATACAGCTCTTCAAGTCTTTTTAAAAACCGTTTTTTTGTCTCATAGACAATAATCAGGTCTATATCGCTATAAACATCTGCCTCTCCTCTGGCAAAAGAGCCAAAAAGATAGATTTTTTTAGGCTTAACAGGAAGAAAACACTTAATAATTGCCTCTTTTAGAGCCTTAAAATCTTCCCAAAATACCATCAAGCACCTCTATAAAGGCAGCCAGTGCTTCTCTTTCAATGATAAGTGGCGGCAAAAACCTAAGTACCTTTTCCTGCACGGCATTGATAAGAAATCCTTCTTCTAAACAGGCCTCTACAATCGGAGCGGCCTTTTTTTCTAACTCTACCCCAACCATAAGTCCCCTTATGCGAATTTCTTTGATAATTTCGTGCCTTTCTTTAAGTTTTTCAAGTTTTTCTTTCAAAAAGTTTCCTAATTGTCTCGTATATTCCAAAATTTCTGTCTCGGTAAGCACCTTCATTACTGCCTTGGCGGCGGCACAAGAAACAGGATTGCCACCAAAGGTGCTGCCATGACTACCTACTTTAAAGGCCTCAGCCACTTCCTTCCTGGCTAAAATGGCCCCAATGGGCAGACCATTGGCTAAAGATTTGGCTAGGGTAAGGATGTCAGGCCTTACATCCTCATGTTCATAGGCAAAGAGATAGCCTGTGCGGCCCATGCCTGTTTGCACTTCATCAAAAATTAAAAGGAGGTTTTCTTCATCACAGATCCTTCTGATCCTTTCTAAATAATGGGCAGATGGAATACGCACCCCACCCTCTCCTTGGATGGGTTCTACCATAACGGCACAGGTCTCTTTATCTATGGCCGCCTCAATCGCCTTAATATCATCAAAAGGCACATGCACAAATCCAGGTACAAGCGGCTCAAACCCCTTTTTGACCTTTTCTTGGCCAGTAGCGGCAATGGTGCCTAAAGTGCGGCCGTGAAAAGAACCTTCTAGGGTAATGATTTTGTATTTAGGAGGAGAAAATTGTTTACCCCATTTTCTGGCCAACTTGATCGCCCCTTCGTTGGCTTCTGCCCCGCTGTTACAGAAAAAGACCTTATCCGCAAACGAGTGTTTGACTAAAAGTTCAGCCAATTCTATCTGGGGAATGGTGTAATAGAGGTTGGAAATGTGAAACAGCCGATAGATCTGGGCCTCTACCGCCTTTATCACCTCAGGGTGACAGTGGCCAAGGTTGCATACGGAAATGCCAGCAAAAAGGTCAATATACTCCTTCCCCTTTTCATCCCAAACCTTATATCCCTTGGCCTTGGTGACGACAATGGGATGGCGGGGATAGGTGTTCATAATATACTTTTTGTCTTTTTCTACCCAATCCATGGCAAAACTCCTTAGCTCACAATTTCTGTCCCTATACCTTTACTTGTAAACAATTCTAATAACACCGCATGCAAAATACGCCCATCAATAATGTGGGCCTTTTCTACTCCTTCTTTTACTGCCTCTATGGCTGCCCTTAATTTGGGAATCATCCCTCCAGAAACGACTTTATTTTTAATTAATCGCTCTGCATCCTCTATAGTCATAGAGGACACTAAGTTGCCTTTACTATCCAATACCCCACGTACATCCGTCAAAAGAATAAGTTTTTTTGCCTTAAGGGCACCGGCTATCTTGGCGGCGACTAAATCGGCATTAATGTTAAATGTTTCTCCCCTCTGCCCTACCCCGACTGGGGCAATGACCGGGATAAATTGCGGGCGTTCAAATAGTCTTAAAATGTCTTTATTAATCCGCACTACTTCACCCACATGTCCCAAATCAATAATCTCAGGCGGCTTATCCGGCAAGTCTTCATTTTTAAACACAATCTTTCTTGCCTCTATCAGACAGCCATCTTTGCCACTTAAACCAATGGCCCTGCCACCAGCCTGATTGATCAAATTGACAATTTCCTTATTTACCTTACCCACAAGCACCATCTCCACTACATCCATGGTAGCATCATCTGTCACCCGCATCCCGCCAACAAACCGTGACTGAATGCCCATCTTTTTTAAGACCTCGCCAATCTGTGGCCCTCCTCCATGCACTACAATGGGGTTAAGGCCAATATATTTTAAAAGCACCACATCCAGGGCAAAGTTTTGCTTTAACTCTTCATCTACCATGGCGTGGCCGCCGTATTTAATAACAAAGGTCTTTTGGTAAAACTCGCGTATATAAGGAAGAGATTCAATAAGAACCGCGGCCCGTCTTTTAATGTCTTCCATCTCTTTCTCCTAAAGGATGTAGCGGCTTAAGTCCTCATCCTTGACTGTATCTTGCAGCTTTTCCTCTACGTATTCAGGGGTAATCACTACCTTTTGCCCCTTCATCTCTGGCGCAGAGAAGGAAATATCTTCTAAAAGCCTTTCCATGATGGTGTAAAGCCTACGTGCCCCAATGTTTTCGGTACGTTCATTTACCATGACAGCAATCTCAGCAATTTTGGCAATGGCCTCTTTGGTAAATTCAAGCTCAATACCTTCAGTGGCCATAAGCGCCTTATATTGTTTGACCAAGGCATTTTCTGGCTCAGTCAAAATGCGTTCAAACTCCTTTTGTCCCAAGGGATCAAGTTCCACCCGGATGGGAAAACGCCCTTGCAGTTCTGGAATCAAATCAGATGGTTTTGACATGTGAAAGGCACCGGCCGCAATAAACAAAATGTGGTCGGTGCGCACCATACCATACTTAGTATTAACCGTTGTTCCCTCAACAATGGGTAATAAATCTCGTTGCACACCCTCCCGTGATACATCTGGTCCACTTTTGGCAGAGGCAGTGCCAGCTACCTTATCAATCTCATCAATAAAGATAATACCTGACTCCTCTACCCGCTTTTTGGCAATATTAATCACTTTATCCATATCTATTAGCTTCCGTGCTTCTTCTTCAGTCAAAATTTCTAAGGCTTCTGGCACTTTCACTTTCCGACGTTTGGTTCTTTTAGGCATCATAGACTCAAACATTTCCCGAAAACTTGTCTCCAATTCATCCAACCCGGCTACGGAAAAAATTTCTATTACGGGCAGGTTCTTTTCTGTCGTCTCAAGTTCCACATACCGATCTTTCAGTTTTCCTTCATGTAACATAATCCGCATCTTCTCCCTTACGGCATCATAGTTTGTTTCTCGGCGTACGAGTTCTAAATGTACTTCTTCGGGTACAGGAGTTTTAGGTGGACGGGGTAACAAAATATCCAAAAGTCGTTCCTCGGCCATTTCCCTAGCCTTGGCCATGACCTTTTTTGTTTCTTCCTCTCTGACCATATTTACAGCCACTTCAGTCAAGTCCCTGATCATTGATTCTACATCTCGCCCTACATATCCAACCTCAGTAAACTTAGTGGCCTCTACTTTTAAAAAGGGAGAATTGGCCAAAGCAGCCAGGCGTCTCGCAATCTCCGTTTTGCCCACACCTGTTGGACCAATCATGAGGATATTTTTGGGAGCAATCTCATCCCTTAAAGGAGGCGGTACCTGTTTCCGCCGCCAGCGGTTGCGTAAGGCAATGGCCACGGCCTTTTTGGCCTTGTCCTGGCCAATGATATATTTGTCTAAAGCAGCTACTATTTCCTTAGGGGTTAAATAAGACATATTTTTGGCCTCCTTTATTTAAGGACTTCAAGTACAAGTTCAGTATTGGTATAAGGACAGATACTTGCCGCAATCTGCATGGCTTCCTGAGCAATTTCAGGTGCAGAAAGGGAAGAGTGTTTAAGCAAGGCCTTCGCTGCGGCTAAGGCATAGGGACCTCCTGAACCAATAGCCGCGACAGGGTCATCTGGTTCAATTACATCGCCATTACCAGAAATAATCAGAGTTGATGTTTTATCGGCCACAAGCAAAAGGGCCTCAAGGCGGCGCAAAATCCTATCAGTGCGCCAATCTTTAGCCAACTCTACTGCCGCCCGTTTTAACTGACCATTATATTGCTCTAGCTTTTGTTCAAACTTTTCAAACAGGGTCATGGCATCGGCACTTGCGCCTGCAAAACCAGCGAGAACATTGCCTTGGTAAAGCCGGCGCACTTTATGTGCCTTATGTTTCATAATATAACTCTGACCAAAGGTCACCTGGCCATCACCGGCCATGACGGCAACATTATCCCGCCTCACACTTAAAATAGTCGTACTTCTTATCATCTTAGCTCCTTGGATGTGTTTTATCATAGACCTCCATCAATCTTTCTACCGTAACATGCGTGTATTTTTCGGTTGTACCTAAATTGGCATGTCCTAAAAGCTCTTGTACAGTCCTTAAATCTGCCCCTTGATTTAAAAGATGGGTGGCAAAGCTATGACGCAAAAGGTGAGGATAAATGTTTTTGCAAATTCCTCCTAACATACCGTATTTTTTGACAATACGATGCACGCTGCGTGTTGTCAGGCGTGTGCCTTTCGCACTTAAAAAAACGGCCTTGGAGTTATTTCGTAAAAGCCTTGGCCTTTCTTTTAAATATGCCTCTAGTGCCCTTTTAGCCGGCTCCCCTAAAAAGACAAGCCTTTCCTTTCTCCCCTTGCCATAGACTCTGATAATACCCTCTTTTAAATCAATGTCTTCCAAATTTAATCCTGCCAACTCACTTACCCGCATGCCTGTGGCATAAAGCAATTCTAAAATGGCCTTGTCCCGCTTAGATAAAACGTTATCTTCTTTTGGTGTTTTTAAAAGAGCAAAGGTCTCATCTACGGTAAGAAAATGCGGTAAATTCCTACTCAGCTTGGGATTAAAAATGGCCTCAGTTGGTTGTCTTTCAATCTTGCCCTTTTTAAGCAAATATTTAAAAAACGAACGCAAGGCCGAGAGGCGTCTGCTGACCGTCCGGCATTTATAACGGCGCATCATTTCTACCAGATAGCTACGGATGTGCTCTGAGGTAACTTGTTTAAAAGAATTAAGGCCTTTTTCTTCAAGAAAAGAGATAAAACTCTCTAAATCTTGTGTGTAGGCGCGTAAAGTATGCGGAGAAAAATTTTTCTCATATTGCAAATAATGTAAAAAATCCTCTATAAAGGTCTCCATAAAACTTTAAATAACACAAATAGGCTGAAAATCAAGTCATCATTTACGGTTTATTAACAAAGGGAAACTAAACAAATCTAATCAATATCAAAAAGATAATCCCTGCTAACCAACAGTAATAGGCAAAATATTTAAGGGCATTTTGGGTATGGCTAAGAAGCCTAAGGAGCCACTTTATAGCCCATAGGCCAGAGAAAAATGAAGCAAGAAAGCCTAGAAAATAAGATAGAAGAAGAGATAAAGGGAAACCGTGCAAATCAGATAGTTCAAGCACGCCAGCCCCTAAGATGGCGGGAATGGCAATTAAAAAAGAAAACCGTGCGGCTGTTTCTGCCTTAAGGCCAAATAAAACCCCAGCCACAATCGTCGTACCAGAGCGAGAGATACCCGGAATGACCGCTATGGCCTGAGCCAAACCAATCTTAACTGCATCCAATACTCTTACTTGTTCCCAGTCATTTCCCTTCTTTTTCGTGGCAATGAACAAGAGGGTGCCTGTGACAAATAACATAAGACAGGCTAGCTGGGGAGAAGAAAAAAAGGATTCAACAATCTTTTTAAAGGGTAACACCACCCCTGCGGTAACAAAGGTGGCAACCACAACAGGAATACCCAGTCGTGGATGCAAAAGCATTTCTATCAAATCCTTCCAAAAATAGACACAAAGGGCCAACAATGTGCCTAAATGAAGGATGACATCCAGACTTACCGGAAAACGGGCAATTTCAGGACAAAAATGCTGAGCAATAACTAGATGACCAGAGCTACTAATCGGCAGAAATTCGGTTACCCCCTGTAAAATACCTAAAAAAATGGCTTGTAATATTAATTTAGTATGCATCATAAATTGTGACTTAAACCATGCCAGGAAGAGAAAGTCAAGAAGTGAAATAAAATTTTGACGCCTTGCTAAAATTCTTTCAATATGTTATTTAGCGCACTGTTTTAAGGAGCAAAGAATGGTAGAAATCAGAGGGTTTAAGGGAGTTATTTATAATCAAGACAAGGTAAAGATAGAAGATGTCATTAGTCCTCCTTATGATGTAATTACAGATGATGAACGAGAAGCTTTATTAAGAAAAAGTCCTTACAATATCGTTCGTTTAATTTTAGGTAAAGAAAAGAATTGGATAGAAAAGGCAGCTGCCTATTATAAGCAGTGGTTAAGAGACCAGATTTTAACACCTATCCCCCAAGAGTCCATTTTCCCTTATTATATGGAATATACGATCAACGGGATAAGAAAGCAGCAAAAAGGATTTATTGCTCGCGTGCGCATAGAATCTTTTGATAAGGGCATTATCCTACCTCATGAGAAAACTTTTTCTAAAACGGTTTCAGAAAGGTTAAGGCTATTAAAGGTTACCCAAGCCAACTTTAGTCAGGTTTATGGTGTTTACGATGACCCAGAAGATGAAGTCTTTGCCTTTTTAAACCCTATTGTCCAAAAAAGACCTCCTTTTATCTCCGTAAAACATGAGGGAGTTCTTCATCGGGTTTGGCAGATTGAAGATAAAAAAGTGATTGAGAAGGTAAAAAGGCTTCTGCAGAATAAAAAGGTCATCATTGCCGATGGTCATCACCGTTATCGCACTGCCCTCGCCTATAAAGAAGAAATGGCAAAAGAGCTTCCCAATGCCTCTCAGGATGCTCCCTTTCATTTTGTCTCTATGTATTTAAGCAATTTAAACGACGATCAGCTGACGATTTTGCCCATTCACCGTCTGCTTCCGCAGCATTCTCTGCCAAATTTTTCTTTGGCTACATTTTTGGACAGAATAAAGGACTTTTTTGAAGTCAAAACCTACACCCAAGAGGATGAATTCTGGCAGGCCTTACATACTTTTAAAAGAAAAAAACAAAAACAGGCTATTGGCTGTTATTGTGGCGATGACAAGTCTCATTTTTACATCTTTGTGTTAAAAAGTGAAATTTGGGCACCACAATTGCCAGAAGTTCTAAGAAAACTAGATGTCATGGTGCTAACCAAGCTTATTTTAAAACGCATTCTAGGGCTTAAAGAGGAACACTTTAACCAGGAAGACTTTATTGAATATGTCTATACTAACACCAAGGCAATTGCATTAATCCGTAACAACCAATACAGGCTAGCCTTTTTACTTAATTCTACCCCAGCAGAACAGCTTAAAGAAGTAGTGCTTTCTTCATATTTGATGCCCCGAAAGTCTACTTGTTTTTATCCCAAATTACTTACCGGCCTGGTAATTAATGACCTTCAATACTAATGCTTAGGCAAAACCATACCCTTGACATTTTGGCAGGAGGAAAATTAAAAGTCTATCAACACAAGCGTGGTTACCGTTTTGCCATAGACACCTTTATTTTAGCCCATTTTGTGCAAATAAAAAAGAAAGAATGGGTATTAGAATTGGGCACAGGTAATGGTATTATTGCCTTAATCCTAGCCCTTAGATATCCTACTGTAGGTAAAATTGTCGCCGTAGAACTACAGGGCCCATTGGCCCAACTGGCCCAAAAGAACATTGAGCTAAATCAATGTGAGGACAAAATTGCTGTTATACAGGCAGATATGCGTGATGTCCCTCATTTTCTCTGGAAAAAAACTTTTGATGTCATCGTTAGCAATCCACCCTATTACGCCCTTGGCACAGGGCGAATTAATCCTGTTTTAGAGTCGGCCATTGCTCGCCATGAGCTTAAAGGGTCGGTAAAAGAGGTTGTGCAAGTGGCAAAAATTATGTTAAAAGAAAAAGGAAGACTTTATCTTATTTATCCAGCCTATCGGATGATGCGACTTTTGACAGTATTAAAGGAGGATAGGCTAGAACCAAAGAAAGTGCGCTTTGTGCATCCTTATCAGAATAAAGAGGCTAATTTTGTTTTGGTAGAAGCAATCAAAGGAGGGAAAGAAGAAACAACTGTTTTGCCACCTCTTGTCATCTATGAAGCAGAAAAGCGCTACACGCCAGAAGTGGCAGCATACTATAAATGGTAAAAAAGGAGGAAAAATGAGTTTAAGTATAGAGGTATTTAAAAAAGACTTTGAGACGCCAGTGCTTTTTGCCTGTTGGCCAGGCATGGGCTATGTCGCCCTGAGTGTGGGTAAATACCTTAAGGAACACTTACCTACGGAAAAGATAGCAGTAATCCCTTCAGATGAACTCTTTCAATTACCTGGCATTTCTATTCAAGCAGGTTTAATTGAGCCAATTTTTGTGCCCAGAAACGAATTTTATTACTCCCAGCTAGAGGATAAGTCTTTACTTATCTTTATCGGTGAGGCGCAACCAGTTCCTGGAAGGGAATATGCCCTTGCCAATACTATCTTAGAGTTTGCCCGTTTACATGGGGTAAAAAGGATTATCACCGCGGCAGCCATGCCGGTAGAAATCAGCCATAAAGATACACCTGGTATTTGGACGGTGGCCTCAAGTGAAGACATCATTAACACTCTCAGCCAATATAACTTTCGGCCTATGAAACGGGGAACTATCAGCGGTATGAATGGGTCTCTTTTGGGAGTGGCTCAGGAAAAGGGATTTGAGTGTATTTGCCTTTTAGGAGAAATTCCCTTTTACACCGTCCAGATAGAAAATCCAAAGGCTACGAAGGCGATTATAGAGGCCCTTTCTCTTCTGACAGACCTTCCTGTGGACACCTCTGATTTGGATGAATTAGCTAAATACATGGAAAGTGAAGTAGACAATTATCTTAAGACCGTACAGGAAAAAGGACAACAATTGGCAAAACCTAAGGGATCAGAGACATTGCATTAGGTGTGAAAGAGTAAATGCGCAAATGGGTGATGCGTAAAAGGTGTAAGTTTTGTGGTTATTAGCCTGACGGTGTTATTTATTTTTTGCTAACGCATGTTATCAGTTAGATTTTTTAGCCAAATGTCAAAAGGCTAATTGTTTCTATATGCTGTGTCTGGGGAAACATATCTAAGGGTTGAATTGTCTTTAACTGATACCCTTGTCCTAGGAGGAACTTTAGATCTCTGGCCAGGGTGGCGGGATGACAAGATACATATACAATTTTGTGCGGATGAAAGAGGCTCAATGCCGTTTTAAGGGAGCGTATACACCCAGTGCGAGGTGGATCAAGGACAAGATGATCAAAGGCATTATCTTCTTTTAAGAATTCTTCTAAGGCCGTTTCTACATCTATCCGTTTGAATATAGCTTTTACCTTGTTTAACTGTGCGTTGTAATTGGCATTTTTCACGGCCAAGGAATTTGTCTCTAGCCCTACCAGCCTTTTGCTGACCTTAGCCAGCGGAAGAGAAAGGTTACCAATACCGGCATAGAGTTCTAAAATTTCTTCTTTCCGATCAGGTGCAAGCAGTGTTTTTACATATCTTACGAGGTTTTTATTCTGTCCAGTATTTACCTGAAAAAACGTGCCAGGATAGCGAATAAGTCTAAACCCCTCTACCTCATAAAATAGCCCACTTTGCGTGTAACCCTTCTCAAATAAAGAACGGGGATAGACAAATGCCATGTGCTCATAAAGGACATCTTTCAAAAAAGGCAAAGAAGACATCAATTCTTCGGCCATATTCACAAGAAGCTTTTTATTTATCCCTATCAGGGTTTTAAAGACAATAAATCCTTTGCCTTCGTCCTGGCTAGAAAACACTTCTACCCCTGTAATTTGTGTGGCAATGGCCGCATGTTGGCTTAACACCGTTTGCAGAACAGGTAAACACTGGCGAATAAGTTCTTCTGCTACCGGACAGTCATTTATAGGGATAAATTCTCTGGTATTCTTTTTATAAGCACCAAGTCTAACCTGGTATCCTTCTCTTTTTACTCTCAATTTGAGCCGATTGCGGTAAGAAAAGGCGTTGGGAGAAGGCAAAATTGGTTTTATTACAGAAGCAATATCTTGCCCCAGGATGTGGGTAATTTCTTCCTTAAGCTGCTCTTTCTTAAATTTAAGTTGAAGCGCATACGGAATGTGCTGATAATCACACCCCCCGCAGAAACCAAAGTGGGGGCAAACCGGTATTTGCCTTTCTGGGGCAGGAGAGATAACCTCTTTTAGTTCGGCAAAGGCATAGTCCTTTCTTTCGGCCACAATCTCTGCCTCTACCACCTCCCCTGGCATGACATAGGGCACAAAGACAACCTTTCCCCCTACTCTTCCCAATCCCCAGCCACCAAAAACCAATTTTTCAATCTCTATATGCATGGTATTAAGGATAACAACTATTTTTATTTAGGGCAAGCTTTTAAATCTGTCATTACTTTACCATTATACCGACTTACATCTACATTTCTCAAAAACACTCAACACATTACACATTACACATCACGCATCCCAAAGTTTTTCTTCATTGCTTCTTAAAACAGGATGTGTTATTTTATTTATTAAAAAAAAAGCGGAGGAGGTAAAAATGCTAGAAATGTTAAAAAAGGGATTTTTTATAGGGCTTGGTTTGACCCTTATGACTAAGGAAAAGGCCGAAGGGATAATTAATGAATTAATAAAAAAAGGAACAATTTCAGAAAAAGAAGGGAAAGAATTTATAGAAATACTTATGAACAAGTCCGAAGAGACCCAGCAGGAATTACAAAAGAAAGTAGAATCCCTTGTGCAGGAAGCCATTCGTAAGCTTGATTTACCTTCTAAGGAGGAAATAAAAGAAATCATGCAGCGGCTAGAGGCCATTGAGAGGTGTTTGGAGACATTAAGTAAGGATAAATGATATCCCTTAGAAAACTACATACAGTTACCCGTACCTATCGGCACTTCCGGCGTTATCAGCAGATCTTAGGCATTCTGATTAAGTATGGATTTGGTGATATTCTGGGTCAGCTTCGTCTTTATCAGTTTTTTGAGAAGGGTATTGGTTTCTTTTACAAAAAAACAGAAGTTTCTCACCTCACCCGTTATGAACGCATCCGGTTGGCCCTAGAGGAACTTGGACCTACCTTTATCAAATTAGGACAACTCTTAAGCACCCGTCCTGACCTTGTCCCTCCAAGTTTGGCAGAAGAATTGGCTAAGCTTCAGGACAAGGTACCACCCTTTTCCTTTGCCGAGGTTAAAGAAATCATTGAATCAGAATTAAAAAAACCATTAGAGGTCATTTTTTCCTTCTTTGAAGAAAAACCTATTGCCGCCGCCTCTTTGGGACAAGTGCATCGGGCCCGCTTAAAAACAGGAGAAGAGGTTGCGGTCAAGGTACAGCGTCCCCACATTAAACGCATAATAGAAATAGATTTAGAAATTATGCTCTATCTTGCCAAGCTACTACAGCGGCATATTGTAGAAGCTGAATGGTATGACCCAGTAAGTGTTGTCAAGGAATTTGCGAAAAGTATTACTAAGGAACTAGATTACACCCTTGAGGCTGCTAATATAGAACGTTTTGCCAAAAATTTTATAGGCGATACCACGATTTATGTTCCTAAGGTCTACCGAGCTTATTCTACGGAAAAGATTTTGACCATGGAATTTATTGACGGCATCAAAATTTCTGAGGTTGAAAAACTTAAGGCTAGCGGTTATGATTGTCGTCTTATCGCCCGCCGCGGAGCAAATTTAATTCTAAAGCAAGTCTTTGAATATAACTTTTTTCATGGTGACCCCCATCCTGGCAATATCTTTATTTTGCCTGGTAACATTATCTGCTTTTTAGATTACGGTATGATGGGCCGTATAGATAGCGAAACTAAAGACACATTGGCTCAACTTGCGCGTGCCTTTGTAGACAAGGATGTAGAAGAAACTACCCGCTGGCTTTTAAAACTGTATCCGGCTGAAAACGTAAATCTAAAGGAGCTTAAGCTAGATATCTGGGAGCTTTTGGATCAATATCATGGTGTGCCCCTTAAACAAATTAGATTAAAGCACCTCTTTCGGCAGGTGCTTTCTATCGTAGAAAGGCACCATTTAAGAATTCCCCCTGATCTATTTCTTTTAAATAAAGCCCTAGTAGCCCTAGAAGGGCTAGGTAAATCCCTTGACCCTGAGTTTGACGCCATCACGCACATAAAGCCCTTTATCAAAAAAATCGTCTCCCAAAAGTATAATCCCTTTCTGATGGCGCGTAGGTGGCAAAGGGGACTGGGAGAGCTTATCTTCCTTTTGCAGGAATTACCTCAAGAAATCAGGGAAATTGTCAGGCTTTTTAAAAGGGGAGAATTTAAGATCAGGCTTGAACATAAACATCTTGAAGATTTCATTGCCAAACAAGATCAAGTCAGTAACCGTCTTGCCTTTGCCATCATCGTAGCCGCCCTTATTGTAGGATCGGCTCTTATCGTCCTGGCCAATACGCCTCCTTATTTCTTTGGCATTCCTGCCATAGGTCTTTTAGGCTTTTCCATTGCTGGCATTATGGGTATATTGCTCCTTATTGCCATTTTTCGCTCAGGTAAATTTTGAGTCGAGAATCCACCGTCTGCTGCCAGCCGGCCGTCGTAACTTATATCCCACATGGTTCAGATAAAATAAATCTGAGGGCTAAACTCTATATTGTAAGCTCTGCCATCCCTTATTCCCTCTACTTTCCATTTCACCCCAAAATTTTACTACTATTAAACTATCCCTTATCAACTAACCATTTCTAAAAATTAAAGGACAAAACAGTTTATCCCTTTTTATGAATAAATTTTTACACTTAAAATTATACCAATCAGCGTCTTTAAGGTGTCGTCTTAAAGAACTGGTAAACAAACTCTGCCAGCCTTGACCAGGCTAACGGTGATGCTAAAATAAAAAAGTGTTTACCACTGTAAGAAGAAAAATGAAATTCCTTATAAGTTCAATTATATTGTTCTTTTATGTCATGTGGGGAATTGTGAGTATAGTCAAGGCAGAAAATATAGAACAATTTTTTCTTGAAGAAGAAAAACTAGCAAAAACCGTTGATTTCACAGTTAAAAAAGCAAAGGCAAATTTCAACTTTATAGGTGGTTTTGCTGATGGAGAATACAAACTTTCAAATTCTAGAATTACCCATTATAAAGGGCATATTTATATGCTTTACCTTGAATTTTATAAGAAAAAAGGTAGCTTCAGGTTTACCCAAAAGCTAGCATATCCGTTTTGGTATGACGGTAAAATGCTGGTGTTTAAAACGCCAAAAGGCAAAATTAGGTTTAAAATAGCTCAAAAATTCAAGATCAAAATAGAACAGTTAAAAGATAGAAGTTTTGAAGTAAAAAAGCTACCTGTATCCTATAAAATTACTTTGCCAGCAAAAAACGGAAAGGTAGAGTTGGTGATAGCGTTTTAAGTTTGGTGATTGCTTAACCCCAAAATCCGTGATTGATTTATAGTATTCCAAAAATTAATGAATTTTCCTATCTCCTTCCTTACAGAAATTATACGCCAAGGCCTCGTTAGGTGGTCAAGGGGCTTCACTCACTACGTTCGTTCCGACCTGCGCCTTTGGCGCAGGCTGCGCCCTGCGGGCTTGCCCTTGACCACACTCGGCCTTGGGCAAAAAAGAAGTTGTGAAAGGAGAAAGGGAAAAGAAAATTTCCTTTTTTCCTTCCAACCTCAAATAAAAAGTCAGCGCCGCAGCGAGCGCGGTCAAGGCTGGCCGAAGGCCACCCGTAGGGCTTGGCCTTGACCGCATAAGCGAGCGAAGGCGCTATAATTATAATTGGGCTTGAGGGAAAATAAATGTTTTTCACCTTTTAGGTGAAAGGTATTTTTTAAAAAATCGCTTTATGATAAGCAACTTGTGGGGTTTTTGAAGGGCAATCACGGATTTTGGGTTAACAAATTCATTTGCCTTTCTAGTAACTGTAAGATATAATAGAAGGTATTGCGCAAGCGGTTAAGAGAAACTTTTGTTTTAAGATCTTGTTTAAAAACCTAAATTTTTACTAGAATACACGCAAACGGCTCTATTTCTGGATTTTCAATGAATTTATAGGCCTGCAAGAAGTTCTTTTCTAGCTTTGTTTTATCCATTCCATGTCCATATAGAATTAAAAGGGCTTTAGTGTTTACCTCTTTGTTTAATTTTTCTACCAATTTATCTTCTTCCCAAGTTCCCCAGTAATAGTAAAAAATAATGTCGTAAAGGCCAAAATCTTCTTCTAAAAAATCTTTTTTAAAAAACTTTACCCTTTTCTTTAGCTCTGGGCTAATGTTTTCTTTTATTTTTTGGCTGTATTTAAAGAGGGCTGAATTATACTCAATACCGGTTATGTATACATTTTTCCATAAAATGGCTAAGGTGAAGACAACCCTACCATCTCCACTCCCTAAGTCTAATACATGGGCGTTTGGTTTAACCCATGGCCGTAAGAGGAGAGCCAATTGAGCAACCTCATCTATGTTAGAGCCCACATACTGCCCTTTTTCCAACAAATCATATTCTTCAGGAATTTCTTTAGAAGGAGAAGAAAAAACTGTTTTTAGAGACTTTAAAGTAGATGATTCTTCCTTAGATAAGAAAATAGTTTTGAGCATTCCCAACACCTTTTTTATAGACATTTTACCCCATTTAACATAAAACGTCATGGGTATTTTATACAAAGTTTACACTGAGCAGGAGGTGCTATTTTTTTCTTCTGTCTTTCTTATAAAAGAATAGATAAGATAGACAACAATGACGCCAACAAGGTCATCTGCTACATAGTGAAAGCCCAAGATAAGGCTACCTAAAATAATAAATATGAGAAAAAGGAAGGACATTAGAACCAGCCAATTATCAGAGAATTCACGGGCCATGAGGAGTAACAAAAGGGCATAGCCTACATGGAAACTGGGGAAGGCAGCAATAGGGGTAATTGCCTTTCCCCTCAGTAGGCTAAATGCCTCTACTCCTTTGGTCAAAAATAGCCTCTCCTGTTCTAAACAGTGATTGTGATAGTGCCAACTAAAGAGCTTATCAGGTAAATAATTAAAATAATTCTTAGCAGCATAAATAGGAGAAATGGCAGGAAATAGACAGTGTAATATTCCAAATAGCATGAGACTTAAGCCATATACCCCAAAAAGCCTCCTCTTTAATTTCTCATTTGACGATATAGTTACAAAAAGAAAGATCCAGTGGGCAAATCCCCAAATCGGAACATAAACAATGTCTAAAAACTTATATACCCAGGTAGGCAATGCGGCAAACATAGGGTGCATCAATGACCAAAATGGACTTTCCCATTTCCATAGAGGGATGTGGTGATTATAGATGCTTCCATAAAGCTTAAAGGTAAAATATAATTGTATTATTAATAAAAATGGAACCACCCATTTAAACCATGTAATAAATAAATTGACTTTCCATTTTGGGGGAATAATAGATAAATTTTTATGAAAAAAATGATTAAATAGATATTCAAGCAAGAGAAGAACCCCAATTATGATTAGTGATTCTCTGAACCAGTGGCTCCTAAAGGCAAACTGGAATAAATAGCACTTAAAGTCCATATTTAGATAGCATTGGCCTAAAAGGCTACCCCTGCCAATTTCATAAAGGCCAAAAAAGAGGTTAAAAAGGAGATATATATAAAAAAACCGCAAGACGGGTTCTTTAAACCATCCGTTGAAGGTAGCAATTTTATATGGAATGGTTAACCTTTTTGAATTCAAAAAATCCCCCTCTCTAAAATTTTAGGGTAAAATAGACCTTTACTCTTGATTTGTCAACGTTTTAATTCTCCCAAACCCTTCCCAAAATCCGTGATTGTCCTTCAAAAATCGCATAGGTTGCCTATCATAAAGCGATTTTTAAAAAAACGCCTTTCACCTAAAAGGTGAAAACATGCTTACTTTTTCTTCAAGCCTAATCATAATTATAGCGCCTCCACTCGCTTGGCGGTCAAGGGCAAGCCCGAAGGGCACCGCCTGCCCAAAGGGCAGGCCTATAGCGAGTAGCAAGTGAAAATCCTTAACCGTATAAGCGAGGTCCTGGAATATAATTTTTTAGAAGGAGGAATAATGATGTCTCCGTTTTATTTTTTCTTGTCTAAAATGCCCTTATTAAAAAATCAGTTGCGGATTTTGAAGAATTTTGAACAATCACCTTTTCGGCCAGTCTAAAAATTGGTATAGTGGGCTTAAAATATAAGGATTACCATCTGTCTTATGTATTTTTTTAAAACGTGGATTAAACAAGAATGGCTACTGTTGACCTTTAGCCTCCTTTTTCTAGGGCTTATTTTTTGCTTCCCCCAGCCTATTAAATTGTTACCTAATTATGTAGACTGGCGTACTATTGCTGCTCTCAGTGGCTTTTTGCTTATTACAACAGGGCTTAAGACATCTGGCTATTTTGATAGCCTTGCCTATCGGATCTTACAACGCTTTTCTCAAGAAAGATCTCTTACCTTGGCCCTTATTTTTACGACGGCCTTTTTTGCCTCTTTGCTTACCAATGATATTGCCCTATTTATCATTGTTCCTGTTACCTTAAGCATTCAAGACATTTTAACAAACGACCTTTCTAAAATAATCATTTTTGAAGCCATTGCCGCCAATGTAGGTTCTGTTCTTACCCCTTTTGGCAATCCCCAAAATCTCTTTATCTGGCACCACTGGGACATAGATTTTTGGGTCTTTCTCTATAATATGCTACCGTTAACCTTGATTTTATTGCTTTTATTGACAATAATGGTGATAATTTGTTTTAAGCCACATCTTCTTCATCCTCATCCAAATAGGGTTTCTTCTAAACATCTTTCCCTCCTGATTATTTCCCTCATCAGCTTGTTTTCCTTTATCGTTGCCTTGGAGTTAAACTTACATTATTATGCGTTTATTACTATTTTTTTGGTCTATCTCACTTTTTTTCCAACCATTGTCAAACAGAGTGACTGGAAGTTCGTTTTGCTCTTTATGCTTATGTTTGTTGACCTTAATTTAGTAGCTACTCTGCCTTGGATTAAATCGTTTTTTGCCCTCTTAAGGGTAAATAGGCCCTTACATTTGTATCTTTCTTCCATCCTCCTGTCTCAGATTATCAGCAATGTCCCAACTGCCGTTCTCTGTAGCTCTTTTACTCATAACTGGTTAGTGCTTGCCTATGGGGTAAATGTCGGTGGAAATGGCACCTTGATTGCTTCTTTGGCCAATTTGATTGCTTTACGCCTTTGCCAGAGGAAGGGAATGGTAAAAAGATTTCACAAATATTCATTCCTGTTTCTTGTCATTTCTGGCTTTATTTGTTGGCTCTTACTTCGGATAGGTAATTATAACGTATTACCCTATCCCTGCTTTTCTTAAACTTCTTTTTGGTGTATTATTCAATCAAAATATGTCAAAAGGAGGAATTTATGTCTAACTCAGATAAACTCTGGCAGCGCGCGCAGGTGTTTTTACCAGGAGGGGTAAACAGCCCTGTGAGAGCATGGCGTTCGGTAGGTGGAACGCCTCTTTTTATTGAAAAGGCAAAGGGAGCCAAGATTTATGATGTAGATGGTCATGAATATATTGATTATGTCTGCTCTTGGGGGCCATTGATTGTTGGACATGCCCACCCAGAGGTAGTAGAGGCCATTAAGACCACGGCGGAAAAGGGCACAAGCTTTGGCGCCCCGACCGCATTAGAAGTAGAGTTGGCTGAGTTGGTTGTACAGGGTTTTCCTTCAATAGAGAAGGTGCGTATGGTTAATTCTGGCACCGAAGCCACCATGAGTGCAGTGCGTCTAGCGCGGGCATATACAGGGAGGGACAAAGTAGTTAAATTTGATGGCTGTTATCATGGCCATGCCGATAGCTTTTTGGTAAAGGCCGGTTCAGGGTTGGCTACTTTGGGTATTCCGGCCTCACCAGGCGTGCCAGCAGATTTGACTAAGCATACTATCTCTCTACCCTACAACGACCTGAAGGCCGTAGAAGAAACCTTTGCAAGCATAGGAAATGAGATTGCCTGTGTTATCGTAGAACCTGTGGCTGGAAATATGGGAGTAGTTTTACCTGAAGAGGGATTTTTAGAAGGACTTAGAAAAATTACCAAGCAATATAACAGCTTGCTTATCTTTGATGAAGTTATTACTGGCTTTCGGGTAAGCCTTGGTGGAGCGCAGGCTTATTATGGCATAGAACCGGACTTAACTTGTCTGGGCAAGATTATTGGTGGAGGGTTACCCGTAGGAGCTTATGGTGGCAAGAAGGAAATTATGACCTGCATTGCCCCAGAAGGACAAGTCTATCAAGCAGGTACCCTCTCAGGTAATCCTTTGGCCATGGCTGCAGGGGTGGCTACGATAAGGATATTGCAAAGACCTGGGGTGTATGAAGCATTAGAGGAAAAGACAAAAAAATTGACGGCGGGCATCAAACAGGCAGCCGAAGAGGCAGGAATTAACTTACAGATAAATCAAATTGGCTCTATGTTTTCCCTCTTCTTTGAACCAGAAGTGCCAGTGAAGGACTATGCCAGTGTATTAAAGACCAATGCCGATATGTTTGTGAAGTACTTTTACGGCATGTTAAAACGAGGTATTTATCTTGCCCCTTCGGCCTACGAAGCATCTTTTGTCTCCTTGGCCCATAGTGATGAAGATATTGAAAAAACAATAGAGAGTGCTAGAGAAACATTTAAGGAGATAAAGGAGGGAAAATAATACATACTTTAAAAGAGGAAGCCCTTAAAATTATTACTGAATTACCAAATGAATTATTACAGGAAGTAATAGATTTCGCCGAATTTTTAAAACAGAAATCAATAAGAAAAGAAACAAAGGAGGGGCTTTTACTTCAACAAAAGAATTTAGAAAAAAATATGGACAAACGAAGAAGAGGATTTGTATGAAATATAATAGGAGGATTAGGCCATGCCCATTTATGAATTTGCCTGCAAGTCATGTGGGTATGTGTTTGAAAAGTTACAGGGAGTAAATGATCCCCTACCTGTCTGCCCCCGGTGTGGAGGGAAAACCCAAAAGTTGATTTCTATGGTAGCCTTTAAAGTTACCACTGATGAAGCGATAAGACGGGTAGAAAAGCGGTTTAATGATTACATCCGCTGGGGTAAATACAAGGATGCGGCCAAATTTGCCCAAAAGGCCGCCCAATATATCAAGCATGACAAGATCAAACGCATGCAGGAAAAGATTGAAACTAAACTCACCAAGGCCAAAAAGACAGCCGTTTAAGGAGTAAAACGATGGCAGGACTAAAATACGGTGAAAAGGCCATTGCTGAGGCCAAACTTGAGCCCTGGCCCAATCCCTATCCGGACCGAAATTACACCATAGAAATTACCTTTCCTGAATTTACCTGCCTCTGCCCGCGTTCTGGTTATCCTGATTTTGCCACCATTCGCATTAAATACATTCCAGATAAATATATCGTAGAGCTCAAATCCTTAAAGCTTTATCTAAACAAATATCGCAGCCAGTACATCTCTCACGAAGAGGCAACTAATCGGATTTATACTGATCTTTATAACCTTTTAAAACCTCGCTTTTTAGAGGTTATTGGGGACTTTAACCCTAGAGGCAACGTTAAAACCATCGTTAAAGTATCTAGTAGGGAGGAAAACGATTAATGGCTGAAAAAGATGTCTTAAAGGTGGCCTTAGTAGGAGGAGGGCCAGGCGGCTTAGCGGTGTTAAAGATGTTTGAATCAGACATCTTCACCCAATTCAGGGCCAGGGTAATCGGTGTGGCAGATATTAATCCAAAGGCACCGGGATTTATCTATGCCAAACAGAAGGGCCTTTTTACAACCACTGACTATAAGGATCTTTATCGCATCCCTGACCTTTATCTCATCATTGAATTGACAGGAAGAGATGATGTCTTACATGAAATTGCCCGGACTAAGCCAGTGCATATTCAACTTGTGGATCATGTGACCGCACGGTTGTTTTGGGACATCTTTCAGATTGAAGAAAAACGCAAGCAGGCCCTAGAAGCCTTAAAGCAGGCCAATATCTTCTGGGAAAACATATTTAATTGCATGCAGAACTACATTTTAGTCATTGATGAAGAACACAATATCATTACTGCCAATAAGGCTGTGTTAGAAAAAACAGGCCTATGTAAGGAAGAAATAAAGAAAAGAAAATGCTATGAGATAGCTGAGGAAATCTTTTTCTGTAAACCTTGCACCATGCAAGGGCCTTGTCCTTTAAGAGATGTATTTACCAACAAGCAGCCGATAAGTCGTCTTTACACAATCAAAAAAGATAACACGGGGAAGTATATTGAAGTAACCCTCTATCCTTTAAATCTCAAAACTAAACCTGCCCAAGCCGTGGTCATACAGCGGGATATTACCGAATTTATGGTATGTAGTTTTGCTTTAGAAGAGACAGAAAAGAAGTTCTACAGTCTCTTTGAAACCGCACGCGATGCCATCATCATTTTAGATGATAACCTACACATTCATCAGGCCAATCGGGCAGCTGCTAAGGTTTTTGGTTATCACCAGGATGAGCTTATACACTTAGATATCAAAACCTTAATCCCAGCGGAAGAAAAGGCATTTTACGCCTATTTTAAAGAAACAAAGGAAGAACCTATCACTGTTACTGGCATAAAAAAGAACGGCACTAAGTTTCCTGTGCGCGCCTCTGTGGCTCCATTTTCCTTTAAAGGCAAGCACTTTTTTACCCTGATTATGCGTGATCAAACCCGGCGTAAGGAAATGGAAGAACGCCTCTTACAAGCCGAAAAACTGGCAACCGTGGGGCAAACGGCTTCCTATCTGATGCATGAAATTAAAAACCCTCTTATCGTCATTGGTGGTTTTGCCCAGCAACTTATAAGAAATATAGAAGGACCGGCCCAAAAAAAGTTGGAGGTTATTCTGGAAGAAGTAAAACGCCTAGAAAAGCTATTAAGTGATGTGCGTGACTTTACTAAACCGATTAAGTTGGAGAAAAAGATTGTAAATATAAATCAACTGATTAAAGAAACCGTTTCGCTATTTGATGACACCGCTAAGGCTCAGAACATAACGGTGGAAGTAGAACTAGACAACCGTCTGTCTCCTATCTCTGTAGACCCAGAACTTTTAAAACAGGTCTTGATCAACATTATCAAAAACGCCATTGAGGCCATGCCTAAAGGAGGAAGATTAAAGGTAACTTCCGCCATAAATGGGGATTTTGTGCGTATAGAGATAGCTGATACCGGTTGTGGTATTCCAGCAGAAAAATTAAAAGACATTTTTAATCCCTTCTTCACCACCAAAAAGAAGGGGACTGGATTGGGATTAACGATCTCCTATCGCATTATTAAAGACCATGGCGGTAACATTAAGATCAAAAGTGAGGTGAATAAAGGCACCACATGTACCATCTTTCTTCCCTTAAACAGGTAGGCCTTTTTATCACCTTTGAAGGTATAGAAGGCTGTGGCAAAACCACCCAGATTAAGCTTTTGGCCCCTTGGTTAAAAGAAAGGGGACATAGTGTTTGTGTAACTTATGAACCAGGAGGTACGCTTCTAGGTCAAGAGATAAGAAAAATTTTACTTTCTCCTAATTTTTCACCGGCAAAAGAAACAGAACTTCTGCTATATCTAGCCGAGCGGGCCGAACATGTAGAAAAGGTCATCCGTCCAGGGCTAGAAGAAAGCAAAATCGTGCTTTGCGATCGTTACCATGATTCCACGCTAGCCTATCAGGGTTATGGCCGGGGCCTAGAGTTTGAATGGGTAAATAACCTTTTTAAACAGCTTAAATGGCCAAAACCTGATTTAACCTTTTTGTTAGATTGCCCTGTAGAGGTAGGATTTAAAAGGCTAAGAGGGCGTTCTTTGGACCGGATAGAAGGGGAAAAAATGGCCTTTCATCAGCGGGTGCGGGAGGGTTTTTTAAGCCTGGCCCAAATGGAACCAGAACGTATTAAAGTCATTGATGCCACCCAGTCAATAGAAAACATCCAAATACAAATTAGAGAGTGGATAAAACAATATGGCCTTTAAGGACATATTAGGACAAGATCAAGTCATCACCTGGTTTAAAAGGGCAATGGCCCAGGGGCGTTTGGCCAGTAGCTATCTTTTTGTTGGCTCAGAAGGGATTGGCAAGAAATTATTTGCCCTAAACCTAGCCAAGGTTCTAAATTGTCTTACCCTAAAGGACGGAGATGCCTGTGAAATATGCGCCAGTTGTAAAAAGATAAACGCAGACACTCATCCTGATGTCTTGGTGGTAACACCGGAAGGACAGACGATTAAGATTGAACAGATAAGAAGAATTCAGCACACCCTTTCCTTTAAACCTGCCTTTGCCAAAAAGCGAATGGTCATCATAGACAACGCCGAGGCTATGACCCCAGATGCGGCCAATGCCTTTCTCAAAACATTAGAAGAACCGCCCTTAAACACTACCCTCATCCTCATTGCCCAAGACAAGAACCAACTTCTGCCGACTATCGTCTCTCGTTGTCAAATCGTGCGGTTTCGGCCCCTGCCTTTAAAAATTATTCAGAAAGTGTTAAAAAAGAAAGGATTAAAAGAGGATGAGGCAACAAGAATAGCATCCCTCGCCGAAGGCAGCCTAGGTAAGGCCATGCAGTTGTTAGAAAAACAAGAGGAATTGAAAATAGCGCTTTTGTGGATAAGATCTGGTGTCTCTGTAAGAGAACTACTGGCCTCTGTAGAAGAATTGGCTAAAAACTACCAAGATCAACGTCAATTATTCTCTTTTTTTGACATATATCAAGGCCTCTTAAGGGACATGTTATTCCTAAAAAAGGGAATAGACGAAATTTTAATTAACCAAGACCTGGCCACGGAATTAAAAACACTGGCAGAAAGTTTGTCTATAGAAAAGATCCAAAAGAAGATAGAATTATTGCAGGAGGCAAAGAAACTAATTAGACAAAATGTCCAAAAAAGGCTGGTTTTGGAACATTTGGCTTTATCTTAAGAAGAAACGGAGTTTAAACTGATGAAGGTAATTGGGGTAAAGTTTAGAGGAGATAACCACATTTATAAGTTTGCCACTGACGATGAGCTAATTAAGGAGAAAGATTATGTTTTAGCTAAATTGGAAAAGGGATTGTCTTTAGGGAGAGTGATAGAAGTATTAGACATCCCTTTTGCCTCTTCTCTCCCCTTGATTGAAAGAAAGGCGACAAGAAAGGATCTAGCCCAAAACGCCAAAAATGCCGCTTTAGAAAAAACGGCCTTTCAATTTTGCTTAGAGCGGATCAAGGCCCATGGTCTGGAAATGAAGCTGATACGGGTAGAATGTCTTTTTGACAGAAGTAAGTTAATTTTTTACTATACCGCCGATGGCCGTGTAGACTTTCGTGGTTTACTCAAAGATCTAGTAGGGCGTTTTCGGATGCGGATTGAATTGCGGCAAATCGGGGTAAGAAACGAAACACAAATGCTTGGCGGCATTGGACCGTGTGGACGAGAGCTGTGTTGCAGTTTGTTTTTAAAAAAATTTTCACCTGTCTCTGTGAAGATGGCCAAAGAACAGTATGTCTCGCTTAATCCAGAGAAGATTTCTGGTTTATGTGGACGTCTCATGTGTTGTCTTGCCTATGAATGCCCTCTCTATCAAAGTTTCAAAGAGGGACTACCATCGGCAGGGGAAAAAGTGAAGACAGACAATCTGGAAGGTAAAGTCGTCAGATATAACTTACCACGGCAGTCAGTGTATATAGAAACGGAAGAAGGAAAAGAGATAGAAATTCCAGTAGAAAAATTGCGTGAGAGTATTAAGGGGGAAAATTTATAGGAGGTCTTTATGGCCCTTCCGCAAAAGGCCGAACAGCTATTTACCTATCATGACTATTTAACCTGGCAGGATGACCAGCGGTGGGAAATTATTGATGGTGTTGCCTATGCGATGAGTCCTGCGCCTAAGATTAAGCATCAAAATATTGTAGGAAACTTTTATCTTCAGATCAAGACTCATCCTAATAATCCCTGCTACACAGGCATTGCGCCTACGGATGTAGTGTTGGATGAGTATAATGTCGTGCAACCAGATGTGTTTGTGGTGTGTGATAAAAAGAAGATAACAGAGGATAACATTCAAGGTGCTCCTGATTTAATCATTGAAGTAACTTCACCCTCAACCTTGCTTAAAGACAAACGCGAAAAAAAGAACCTTTATGAGCGCTGTAGGGTAAAAGAATACATCATTGTCTATCCTGAAGGAGACATTATAGAGAGATTCTACTTAAAAGGCGATAAATATACTACACCAGAGGTGTTTAATTGGGATGAAACCTTGAAGCTTTATACTTTAAACATAGAAATAAAGCTTTGGGAAGTCTTTGAAAAGAAGCCGAGTGTCTCAAAAACCGCCAGCGAGGGCTGAGGCACTCACAAAGGGCGGAATATAAATACCCTCGCCCAAACTGTTTTTAAAAACAGTTTGGTTGGTTGGAGAAATGGATAAAAGAATTTATATCACTACACCTATTTATTATGTAAATGCCAAGCCTCACTTAGGCCATGCCTATACAACAATTATAGCAGATACGGTTAATCGTTTTTATAAGCTTATAGGCTATGAAACCTTCTTTTTAACAGGCACAGATGAACATGGAGATAAAATTGTCCAGGCTGCCCAAAAGTTAGGTAAGACCCCCCAAGAATATGTAGACGAAATTAGCGCCTGTTTTCAGGAAACCTGGCAAAAGTTGGGCATTCAGTATGATAAATTTATCCGCACCACTTATGATTACCATAAGAAGGTTGTGCAATATGTCTTGCAACGGCTTTATGAGAAAGGTGAGATTTATCGCAGTGTATATGAGGGGAAATACTGTTTTGGGTGTGAGCGTTTTTTGACCGAAAAGGAATTGGTAGATGGCAAGTGCCCGGATCATAAAACCGAGCCGGTCTTGTTAAAAGAAGAAAACTACTTTTTCCGTATGAGGAAATATCAACAGTGGTTGATTGACTATATCCATGCCCATCCAGACTTTATTCAGCCAGAGAGATACCGAAATGAAGTCTTAGGCTTTTTGCGTGAACCTTTAGAAGATTTGTGCATCTCTCGGCCCAAGAAACGTCTTACCTGGGGGATTCCCCTACCCTTTGATGAAGAATTCGTTACCTATGTTTGGTTTGACGCCCTTATCAATTACCTTTCAGCCTTGGGTTATCCAGACGGAGAGATGTTTAAAAAGTTTTGGCCTGTAGCCAACCACATCATTGCCAAAGACATCTTAAAACCGCATGGCATTTACTGGCCCATTATGCTCCATGCCGCCGGTATTGATCCCTATCAACACCTACATGTGCATGGTTATTGGAATGTGCGAGAACAAAAGATGTCTAAGTCATTAGGAAATGTAGTTTCACCCTTAGAAATGACGGCCAAATATGGCAACGATGCCTTTCGCTATTTCTTATTAAGAGAAATGACCTTTGGTCTAGACGCCAACTTTAGCGAAGAGGCCTTTATTGAACGCTATAACGCCGATCTGGCCAATGACTTGGGCAACCTGATCAATCGTTCTCTGACAATGATGTTAAAGTTCAATGAAGGCATTGTACCAGAACCAGGAGAAGACAGTGAAGCAGAGGTAGCTATTAAAGAAAAGGCCCAAAAGACGATTAATAGTTATGTGGAAAACATGAAGGCTTTTGCCTTTCACAAGGCCCTTTATGATCTTTGGGAATTTATCAACACCCTAAACAAATACATTGACACTACTGCTCCTTGGGCATTGGCCAAGGAAAACAAAAAAGAAAGGCTACACACGGTGCTTTATACCCTAACCGAAGGCTTACGCCTAATCGCCTTTCTCCTGCACCCAGTTATGCCAGAAACGGCCGTAAAAATAGAAGCGGCCTTAAGTGTAAAAACTCCTCCTTGGGAGGAAGGCATTAAATGGGGAGGATTAAAACCAGGCACAAAGGTAGTCAGACCTAAGGCCCTTTTCCCAAGAAAAGAAAGGCATAAAAAAGAAAAACAAACCGAAAAGAAAAAAGAGAAAATACCTCAGATCAGCATTGACGAATTTGCCCGTTTAGATATACGGGTAGGACAGATCATAAAAGCAGAAAAATTGCCTAATGCGGATAAACTACTTAAGTTAGAGGTAGACCTAGGTGAAGAAAAACGCACGGTCGTCGCAGGTATTGCCAAAGCCTATAAACCAGAAGAGATAATTGGGAAAAAGGTACTGGTGGTAGCCAATTTGAAACCAGCTAAAATTAGAGGAGTCCTGTCAGAGGGTATGATTCTGGCGGCCTCTTTTAACGAAAAAATGGTGCTTACCACCATAGATGGCGATATTGAAGTAGGAGCAAAGGTAAAATAATATCCAAAAAGGATAGTTATGCGTAAAATATTGCATTTTCTTATAATGTGTTTATTGTTTTTTTCTTATATCCTTCCCCTTTCGGCCAAGGTTATAGACCGTATTGTAGCCATTGTAAACGATGATGTGATTACCCTTTCCGAACTTAATGAAATGACCAACTATTTAACGCATCAGGATAATCCGCCTTTAGAAGTAAAAAGAAAGGTTTTAGAGGATTTGATTAATAGCAGGCTAGCCCTACAACAGGCAGAAAAGTTAGGCATCCATGTAAGTGAAGAAGAGATTGATATGGCAATCAAAGAGCTTTTGGTCCAGAATGGAGCAACCTTAGAAGACCTCAAGCGAGACCTGGCCAAAAACGGGATTTCTTTTAAAGAATACAAACAGTGGTTAAAAGAACAGATTGTCAAGTCAAAGCTGTTGGCTTCAGAAGTGCAAGGAAAAGTTACAGTTACGGATGAAGAGATAAAAAAATATTATGAAGCGCATAAAGATAAATACAAGGGATATACAGAATACCATCTACGGCATATTTTGCTCTTAAAACCACAGGATCCGACTGAAATAGAACAAATAAAGAAAATCCAAAAGAAAATCTTGGAGTTGTTAAAGGAAGGCGTTCCTTTTTGTGAACTAGCTAGGCGATATTCCCAGGCCCCAACCGCTCAAGATGGAGGAGATCTAGGCTGGCTTAAAGAAAAGGAACTGGCCCCAAAGATTAAAAACGCTGTTAAGAAACTTAAACCTGGCGAAGTAACCCCCTGGCTAGATACAGATGTAGGGTATCAGCTTGTGCAATTGGTAGAAAAAAGAAAAACACCAGATAAGCCCCTAGCAGAAGTAAAAAATCAAATTTATAAAATTCTTTATAAAAAGAAAGTAGAACAACGTTATAAACGCTGGCTAGAACAACTCCGCCAGAAGGCGTATATTAAGATATTGTTATAAGGAAAAGCGCAAAAGTTGAGATGGAGAATTTACGCAATACGCATTTATACTTAAGGGCAAAGAAAAACTAAGGCGGATTTAAATGCAAAAGAGATGGCTTTTTTTTATAACGGTTTTTACCATCTGGGTGTTGGATCAAGGGACAAAGCTGTTAATAAAACAATACATCCCGCCTTATACCAAGGTAATAAAGATTATGTCCTGTTTAAATCTTGTTCATATTCGTAACACTGGCATTGCTTTTGGGCTCTGGGCAGAAGCAAATAGTGGGAAGCAAATCTTTTTCATTGTTTTTAATCTGGTGGTTATTGGAATTATCCTTTATTATTTTTGGCACACAAGGCCTTCCTTTTTAAATAATCTGGGTTGTGGTTTAGTGTTAGGTGGAGCCTTGGGAAACCTTACTGATAGGCTTTTATATGGTAATGTAGTTGACTTTATTGATTGCCACTGGCAGCATTATCATTGGCCAGCCTTTAATGTGGCCGATAGTGCGGTTACCATTGGCATGTTTTTGCTGGCTTTAAAAATGCTAAAGGAGAAAAATTGATGCATCCTATTTTATTTCATATTGGTCCGTTTACCATCTACACTTATGGCCTGTGGATTGCTATTGGTTTTTTTGCAGCCATGATTCTTATTATGAGTGAGGCCAAACGAGAAAGGATTTCTCCCTCTATTGTTTCTGATCTTGCCTTTTGGTGTGTAATGGGAGGCATTATTGGAGCACGGTTAGTATATGTAATATATAACCTTCGCTACTTTTTAGACCATCCTCTAGACATATTTGCCCTTTGGAAAGGAGGGCTTGTGTTTATTGGAGGCATATTAGGAGGTCTTTTTGTAGGGATCATCTTTTTACGGAAGCGCTATCTTTCCTTTTGGCAGGCAGCCGACCTAGTTGCCCCTGGGTTAGCTTTAGCCCAGGGATTTGGACGTTTAGGCTGTTTTTCAGCCGGCTGTTGTTATGGTAGACCTACACATGTGCCTTGGGCTGTAGTCTTTAAAGACCCCCACTCCCTTGCCCCTGTTGGCATTCCCTTACATCCCACGCAGCTCTATCACAGTTTTGCTTGTTTCATTATAGCCATTATTCTAATTAAACTACAAAGGCGGTTTTTTACCGCCCGCCTTTTAGACCCTACCATTCCTTATGGATCTGTGTTCGGCCTTTACCTTTTCTTGCACGGACTACAACGATTCATCATTGAATTCTTTAGAGGAGATCCACGGCCAATCATATTTGATAGGTTTTCCGTAACCCAACTCTTTGCCATAATGGCAATGATTGTGGGAGGAATAATTTTTGCCAAAAGAAAAGATTAAAAACTACTCTTCTTTGGCCAACACCTCTTTTATCACCTCATCCAACTCCTCAAGCCGATAAGGCTTTTTTAAAATACCTTTAAAACCGTAGGCTTGATATTTTTCAAAAACTGGATCGGTTGAATATCCACTAGACACAATCGCCTTAACTTGAGGATCATATTCCTGTAAAAGCCGAATGGCTTCCTTTCCACCCATTCCTCCTGGAACTGTAAGATCCATAATCACCAAATCAAATGGTTCTTTCTTTTCTTTAGCGAGTTTATACAGTCTAAAAACTTCTCTTCCATCTTTAGCGGCAACAATCTTATATCCTAATATCTTTAACATTTCACTTAAGACTTTTCTGATTTCTTCCTCATCGTCCATAATGAGAATCTTGGCTGTTCTTTTCCTAATTTCACCTTTATGCTCAACCCTCTTTTTAAGAGGTTTTTCCTTAGCAGGTAAGTAAATGACAAAAGTAGATCCCATTCCCAAAACAGAAGAAACAGTAATAGCTCCTTTATGTTTTTGAATGATAGAATATACAATTGCCAATCCTAAACCACTTCCTTTTGGCTTGGTGGTAAAGTAAGGATCAAATATCCGGTCTAAAAGGTGAGAAGGAATGCCCGGTCCTTGATCAATAAAAGAAATTTTGACATACTTCCCCGGCATCAAATTGGGTACGGTTTTTTTATCCGACAAGACTACATTTTCTGCCTTGATATTTAAAATACCTCCTTCAGGCATAGCCTCTTTTGCATTGATGACGAGATTGGCAATAACCTGATAAATTTGATCTGGATCTATTTCTACAGGCCAAAGGTTATCAGCAATTTCAAATTTTGCTTTTATGTTAGAACCATGCAAACAAAGATTAACTGTTTCTTTTAAAAACTCCGAAATGACCATAAGTTTCTTTACCGGAACACCACCTTTGGCAAATGTTAAAAGCTGATGGGTTAATCCCTTAGCACGTTGACATGCCTTTTCGGCCTTCTCTAGATACACACGCACCTTTGGATCATTTTGTACATGGTATTTAGCCAAAGAGATATTACTAAGCAACACAGCCAAAATATTATTAAAATCATGGGCAATACCACCGGCTAAGGTAGCAAGGGATTTTAATTTTTGGGTTTTAATAAGCTCTTGTTCTATCCTTTTACGTTGGGTAACATCCCGAGCAAATCCCATAATTCCAACTGGTTTACCGTTTTCTTTTTTAAGCCGAGAAATTACTTCTAGCCAGACAGGCTCTCCTGTCTTTTTCCGGCAAAGGAGTTCATAAGTAGTTATCTCTGCCTTTCCTTCTAGCTTTTCTTTTATCTTTTCTTTGGCCAAACTTAAATAGGCCGGCTCAATAACGTCCTCCATCCTTTTAGTAAGAAACTCTTCTTTAGAATAACCTAAAATTTCAGTTATGGCTTTATTGATGGAAGTATATCTTCCTTCTAAATCATGACTATAAATAATATCAGGCGAACTTTCTACTAATTCGTGATACCTTTGCTCACTCTTTTTTAGGGCCTCTTGCATTTGTTTTTGTTCTATAAAACTGCCCAAGATACTGGCTGCTGTTTTTAATAATTTTATGTCTTCTTCTGACCATTTTCTCGGTTTTCTTATGTCATCAAATCCCAAGACTCCGATTAATTGATTTTGGGCATAAATAGGCACAGCCAACAAAGACTTCACCCCGTATTTCTCTAATAACTCTCTTTCTGCCTTTGCTTCTGGTGGCAAAGTTGAAACATCTGTGATGACGATCTCTTTATTTTGTCTAAATCTTTTCATCCACCAGGGAAACTGTTTTGGATCCAAATTCTGGAGTTTATCTATTAAAGGTAGCACATCTGAAGCACACCACTCGGCAATTTTACTCCCCTTATCTCCTTGGGCCTGAAAGATAAAAGCACGGGTAACATTGATAGGTTTGGCCATAATGCCTAATACCGTCTTAAGTTCGGTCTCTCCTTTGGCAATTAAAAGGGTTGAAACCTGAGCCAATGCTTCTTCTATTTGCAACCGGTACTTTAAAGCGGCTAGGGTCCTTTCATAGAGGGTAATTTCCTCGGCGACATGAACAACCCTAAACAATTTCCCCTTTTCATTAAGCAAAGGAATAATCGTAATTTTAAATTTTCGCCCATTTAGGGCCTCCATCTCCTGCTCTGTCTTTTTAAAATTGCTTGTTTCCAACATCCTTTTATAAGGACACTTGGCTGGTGGAGCGGTAGTTAAATGAAATAAAGTATAACAAGGCTTACCAATTACTTCTTTCTTGGGAAGTCCTAAAAGGTTTAGCGTACTCTGATTGGCCTCTAAAATCATAAAGTTTTTATCAAGGACAGTAATAGCAAAAGGAAGAAGATCAAAGATATAAGACCAGTATTTTTTTATCTCTGGAATTGCAACTTGCCAAAGACTGTCTTTCTTCATTCTTCTATCACCTTTTTTATTAATTGTAGGTCTTCCCAGGCCAATCTTTTTTGAGCAGGATTGCGTAAAAGATAGGCTGGATGAAAGGTGGGAACGAGTTTTATACTATGCCATTGATGAACTTGTCCCCGCAGTCTAGAGATAGGTGTATTGGTATTTAAAAGGGTACGGGTAGAAATACTGCCCAAAGTGCATATAACCTTTGGGTTAATAACTTTAAGTTGTTCTAACAAAAAGGGTAAACAGGCCTCTATTTCGTCGGGTTGAGGGTTACGATTGCCAGGCGGGCGGCATTTAATGACATTACAGATATAAACCTCTTCCCGTGAGAGTCCAATCGCCTTAAGCATTTTGGTCAAAAGCTGACCAGCTGCGCCGACAAAGGGTCTGCCCTGCAAGTCTTCCTCCCTGCCTGGGGCCTCGCCGACAAGGACTAATTTGGCCTCTGGATTACCTTCACCAAAGACAATATGATGACGCGTTTGGTAAAGTTTACAGCGCTTACAATCACCCAATTTTTGCCTAATTTCTTCCAATAATTCCTTTTTAGAACGCATTTTGGCAAAAACTTCCTTTGCTTGAAAAGATAGATAAACTTCTTTAAACCCTAAACTGGGCAAAAACTCAAGATACTTTTTAAATTCCTCTAACACATCCGGCATAAAAGCCCCTTTATTCTGTCCAACAAACGCATGGCCACTTCTTCTTTGTACATTAAAGGCCAGCATTCCCGTACACCGTTACGATAAATAAGGGTTACTTGATTGGTCTCTGTGCCGAACCCGGCTCCAGGTTGGGTAACATCATTGGCGATAATAAGGTCTAAGCGTTTTTGTTCAAGCTTTCTTTTAGCCTCTGCTAAGGGATCACCGGTCTCAGCAGCAAATCCTACTAAAAGTTGATGTCTCTTGTACTGACCTAAAAGGGAAAGGATATCCTCTGTCTTTTCTAAATAAAGGGCAAGGCCGTCGGCTTTTTTGATCTTTTGAGGTGTATACCTAGGCCTAAAATCCGCCACCGCCGCAGCCATAATGACGGCATCTACCTCTGGATAACATTCAAAGACTGCCTCCTTCATCTCTTGTGTGGTGGTAATGGAAATAAAATTAACTCCATAAGGTGGTCTCAATTGGGTAGGACCACTAACTAGAATGACCTCTGCCCCCCTAGCGGCTGCTAACTTGGCAATCGCAAAGCCCATCTTGCCTGAAGACCGATTGGTGATAAAGCGCACCGGGTCAATGGCTTCCTGGGTAGGCCCGGCAGTAACCAATATTTTGTATCTTCTCAAATCCTGGGGGAAAAAGAACATCTCTATACGAGCAATAATATCCTCTATGGCTGGTAACCGCCCCTGCCCTTCTGTGCCACAGGCAAGTTTGCCTTTAGCTGGTTGCATAACATAAAAACCATTTTGCGTCAAACGGCGAAGATTTGCCTGCACCGCCGGCTTGAAATACATGTTAGGGTTCATGGAAGGACAAACAAGAATAGGTCTGGAACAACCTAAGGCAGTGCTGGTTAAAAGATCATTAGCCATACCTTGGGCTAGCTTGGCAATAACATCAGCACTAGCTGGTGCGATGACAAAGATATCTGCCCAACGCGCTAAGTCCAGATGGATGATTGGATGTTCAGAATAGAAATGAAACACATCGGTGTAAACTGGATGTCCAGTTAAGGCTGAAAAAGTAAGGGGTGTAATAAAGGCCTGTGCCCCTTTGGTCATAATGACCTTGACTTTTGCCCCTTTTGCCTGCAACTGCCGGATTAAGTCCGGCATCCGATAAGCCGCAATGCTACCTGTAATACCAAGTAAAATATGTTTATTCTTTAAAAGGTTCAACATAGACAACCATCTTTATTTTGAAACTTACAGATTATTATAGCATCATTAAAATATAGGCAAAGTCCCAAAATCCATAATTGCCCTTCAATAGAGCCCACAAGTGGGCTGTAATAAAGCGATTTTTTTAAAAAACGCCTTTTATCTAAAGGGTAAAAGGCATTTATCTTTTCCTCAAGCCCAATCATAATTATAGCGCCTTCGCTTCGGCGCAAATTTCTTTTTGAGGCCAGAAGGAAAAAGGAAAATTCACCAATTTTTGCAGAATACTATAAATCAACCGCGGATTTTGGGACCACTTTAACACCTTTCTATTTTTACTTATCTTGTCCAGTTTTTAAGAAGAAACCCAAATAAAAACGCCTGTGGAGAACAACACAGGTGTTAAATTTAAATCCAGATAACTGTAAAGTTGGCCAAATTTACCAGAATAAAGCCTAATCTTCCATACCCATTACATCCACTGCCTGTTCTCCCTTATCCGAAAGCCGATACAGTCCCTTTTTATTTCCTCTTTCTACATACCCATATTTTGAAATAGCATCGTAAACATCCTGGGTAAACCTAGGAGGAAGCTTCTCACCTATACTCTGGTAACACTGCTTAATATCATTGCTCGTAAACTCAGGTTTATTCTTGAAATGCTTCAGATAATAGGCAAAGACCAGCAATTTCTGAATCCTTGTTTTTGGTCTTTTTCTGTCATAAAATTTCCGCAGTTCTAGATCAGTAACCTTCTTTTCTTCAAATCGCGTTGGTTGAAATTCTGCTTTAGATTCAAACTTTTTAGTTTCTTCTAATGGTAATTTTGATTCTAAACTAGGTTTTATTTCTGGAACTTTTACTTCGTTCTCTTTATTCTCTTTTTTCCTTTCACCACCCGACTCTTGAGATATTCTTACTTTTTTTTCAATTTTTAATTGTGTTTGTAAAAAAGGAATAAGCTTATTTTCTAGAAAATCCCATGTCTTTTCAGCCAAGTCTCTAACAAAACTCTCTGAAGCTTCTATATTAAAATCAAGATTAAAGTTGGGACCGTTGAATTTCACACCTAACTTACCCTCTTTTCTTTCAACCATTTTCCTCCTCCCTAAATAGAAAATTTTTCCAAAATAAAATATCTGTTTACAGAAAGACAATCAATTTTACAACTATCCTCCTGTCCTCAAACGCCAAACTTCAGAATTTATCTATGTGCTTATTAACGCCAGTTTTAAGTATTATCCTCCTGTTTTAAAGTCTTTGTCAAGAATTTAAATACTTCGTAAAAATGGGTATAGGTACCTCTCTATGGCTTCTGCGATAATATTTTGTAGTTTGACGTTTTCTCCCAATAAAGAGCTTTAAAACTTAAAGTTAATCTCATAATTCCATGTAACTTGTAGAGACTTTTCCCTTCAAAGTCCAATTATAATTGTAGCACTTCCTCTCACTCATGCGGTCAAGGGCAAGCCCTGCGGGATTTGGCAGCCAATCTTGACTTCGCTCGCTTCGGCGCTGACTTTTTATTCGGAGTTGGAAGGCAGAAAAATCCAATTTTATTTTACATCAAATTTTGCGGAATATAAATTAACATTCTTCCTTTTTAAATTCATCCCGAAATAGTTTATAGATAATGCTATCCATCAAGGCATTAAGGCTAGCCTCTAGGATATCGTGTGAAACCCCCACTGTTCGCCAGACACATTCTTTGTCTTTTGACTCAATTAGAACCCTGATTTTAGCTTCGGTGCCAGAGGTCCCAGGCAGTACCCGCACCCGGTAGTCTACAAGGGTCATTTCTTTCAGATAAGGATAAAATTCCTCAAGGGCCTTGCGTAAGGCCTTATCCAAGGCATTAACCGGTCCTTGCCCTAAAGAAATGGCATGTCGTTCTGCCCCTTTTACCTCTACCCAGACTTCAGCCTCGGCCACCGGCCGGCCGTCCAAGGTGTTATAATCCTGCACCCGGTAGGTCAAAAGACGCAGATAATTATCTCTCTTTAACTTCCCTTCAGCCTCATACATGCGCAATTTAAAGGACTCTTCGGCAATATCAAATTGAAGTCCCTGATTTTCTAGCTCTTTAAGCTCCTGTAAGATTTTCCCTACTTTAGGATCAGTACTATCAAGGTCAATACCCCATTCTTTGGCCTTACTTAAGATGGTGCTTTTTCCCGACAGATCAGATACTAAGATCCTTCTTACATTACCCACTTTTTCTGGCGAAATGTGCTCGTATGTCCTTGGATTTCTCTGCACCGCACTAACATGGACGCCGCCTTTATGAGCAAAGGCACTACGACCGACATAAGGCATATAAGAGGGATGAGGCAGATTAAGCAACTCGGTAACATAGCGGGAAACATAGGTCAACCTCGTTAACTGCTCATCGGAAATGCAATCAATTCCCATTTTTAACTTTAAGGCCGGTAGAATTGAGCATAGATTGGCATTGCCACACCGCTCGCCTACTCCGTTTAAGGTGCCTTGCACTTGGGTGGCCCCTAAATGGACAGCCATAAGGCTGTTGGCCACGGCACACTCGGCATCATTGTGGGCATGAATGCCAAAGACAATGTTTGGAATTTCCTTTTTTGTCTGCGTGATGATTTCGGCCAATTCAAAGGGCAAGGTCCCTCCATTTGTATCACAAAGCACAATGCAATCTGCACCAGCCTCTATGGCCTTTTTTAAGGTGGCCAGAGCATATTCTTTATTGTCTTTAAAGCCATCAAAGAAGTGTTCGGCGTCATAAAAGAGCCTTTTTACATGCGGACGCAGATAGGCAAGGGAATCATAAATAATTTCTAAGTTACGTTCTAAAGAAATCTTAAGGGCATCTCTGACATGTAAGTCCCAAGTTTTACCAAAGATGGTAATAACCTCTGTCTTAGCGTCAAGTAAGGCCTTAAGATTAGGATCGTTTTCAGGCCGATGTTTAGGGTGGTGGGTACTGCCAAAGGCAGCAACCTGGGAATTTTTCAGGTGGTATTGTTTGATTTCCTTAAAAAAAAGAACGTCTTTAGGATTAGATCCAGGCCACCCTCCTTCTATGTAATGCACGCCTAGTTCATCCAATCTTTGGGCAATTCTTAACTTGTCCTCTAATTGCAGGCTAAAGTTTTCTGCCTGCGTTCCGTCCCTTAAAGTAGTATCATAAATTTCTACCTTGGGCATATTTTATCCTCTTTTCCTCTTCTTTAAATTTAAATATCTCTCTATCCCTCTTCAATAAACGCTTCGTGCAATACCCTAACTGCCCGTTCTACCTCTTTTTCATCTACCACACATGAAATTTTAATCTCTGAGGTGCTAATCATCAGAATATTTATCCCAGCCTGGGCCAGAACCTTAAACATTTTGGCCGCCACTCCTGAGTGACTGCACATGCCTACACCGATGATAGAGACTTTACCAATATGCTCATCTCCCAATACCCTTTCGGCCCCAATCTTATTAGCCGCTTCTTTGGCAATATTAAAGGCCTTTTTAAAATCCCCCTTGGGTACAGTAAAGGTAATGTCAGTAATCCCGTCTTCACTGGTATTTTGAATGATCATATCTACGATAATTCCTGCCTGCCCAATGGGGTCAAAGATTTGTGCCGCAATACCAGGACGGTCAACAACTCCCCTAATAGTAATCCGGGCCTGGTTTTTATCATGGGCAACCGCCCTGACAACGATTTTTTCCATTTCAGCATCAGCCTCTACGACCATTGTTCCCTCCTTCTCATTAAAAGATGAACGCACATGTACTGGCACCTTGTATTTTTTAGCAAATTCCACCGACCGAATTTGCAAAACCTTTGCCCCCAAACTAGCCAATTCCATCATTTCGTCATAAGAAATACGATCAATCTTTTTCGCTTGAGGACATACTCTAGGATCAGCCGTAAACACTCCTTCTACATCGGTAAAGATCTCACATACATCGGCCTTAAGGGCTGCGGCCAAGGCCACAGCCGTTGTATCCGAGCCTCCCCTTCCTAAGGTGGTGATATTTCCTTGACTATTAATACCCTGAAAACCAGCGACAATGACGATTTTGCCCTCATCAAGCTCCTTTTGCAGCCGGGAAGAGTCAATTTCATCTATACGGGCCCGACCGTGGGCATCATCCGTTAAAATACGAGCCTGAAAGGCCACTAAGGAAGTAGCTGGATATCCCATGGCCTTCAAGGCCATGGCTAAAAGAGCAGCTGAAGCCTGTTCTCCTGTCGCCAAAAGCGCATCCATCTCCCGTGGATCAGGGTCATCGGTTACCTCATGGGCTAAGGCAATCAATCTGTCTGTCTGTCCAGCCATGGCTGAAACAACGACTACCAACTTATGTCCCTTATCAAAATAACTTGCCACGCGTTTAGCTACATTCTTTATGCGCTCAATACTACCTACCGAAGTTCCACCGTATTTCTGCACAATAAGCATTGCGGTAACCCTCTCTAATTAACTTTTGATGAGTTTTAAATCATATCCTATCTGTTTTAGATGTTCAATATTGGTGCTAAGTTTAATTTTTCTGCCCTTTTTATAAAACAAAATCTCTACCTTTAAAAACCGCTCTGGCACAAAAGCAACTGGCAGCTTCTCTGCCCATTCAATTACCGTTACCCCATTACCATAAAGGTATTCTTCTAAACCAAGGCTGTTCCAATCTATATCTCCTTCCAACCGATAAAGGTCAATATGGTAAAGAGGAATGTGTCCTGGATATTCATGGACAAAAGTAAAGGTAGGACTGGTAATGGGATAGGAAGAAGGCACCCCTAATCCCTTGGCAATACCCTTTGTCAACCAGGTCTTGCCTGCTCCTAGGCCTCCACAAAGAAGAATAACATCCCCTGTCTTTACCCTTTGACCAATAACTTCCCCTAATTTTAAGGTATCTTCAGGCGTAGCGGCAAAATAGGTAAACTGATAAACATGCTTCATTCTTCTTCGCCCTTTTCTACTACCTCCCGTGCCTTGGGAAGATAATCGGCCAGTTCTTGAGCCAAAAGGCCGGTTCTTCCCCTTTTTTCTACCCAAAGATCACCGGCCAAACCATGCAAAAAAACACCTAAAACTGCGGCCTCTTTGGCTGGCCGACCTTGGGCCAAAAGCCCACCAATGACGCCGGTTAAAACGTCTCCAACTCCACCACTAGCCATGGCCGGATTGCCAGTAGAATTGATAAAGATTTCACCCTCTGGGGTGGCCACGATGGTACGGGCCATTTTTAACACCACAATCACGCCATATTCAGTTGCTAATCTTTTAGCAACGGTAAGTTTGTCTTTAAGTACCTCTGGTACAGAAAGCCCTACCAGACGTGCCATCTCACCTGGATGAGGAGTAAGAATGATATCGTTTTTTTTCTCTTTTAAAACGTCCAAGTCTCCAGCCAAGACATTCAAACCATCGGCATCAATTACTAAAGGTGTTTCTGCTTCTAGGATGACCCTTTTTACCAATTCTTTTACGGCCGGATGCGTACTCAAACCAGGACCAAGACAAATGACCTTATAACGAACGCCTGAAGCCTTTACTTCATCCCATGCCTCTTTTGTCAAAGTTTGCTCTTCGGTTTCAGGCAAGGGTAGGGTCATGGCTTCAGTTAGTTTTACTTCTAAGATAGGGTTTAAACTCTTTGCAATTCCTAAAGTTACCAGTCCAGCTCCTACCCTAAGGGCTCCTAAACAGGCCAGTGTAGCCGCCCCGGTCTTACCCGGAGAACCAGCCAACACAAGCACATGCCCAGCCTTGCCTTTGTGCATGTCTACTGGACGTGGCGGCAGGATGTCCCTTATATCATCAGTGGTCACCAAGTGGTGCCTTAAGTCAAAGGTAGCAATGACCTGGGGCGGGATGCCAATATCTACAATCTCTAAATTGCCCACATAATGGGCACCAGGATATATAATCTGGCCTACCTTAGGCAAACCAAAAGTTACAGTTAAATCGGCCCTTACCGCATCACCAAGGGGCTGGCCTGTGTCACTGCTTAAACCAGTAGGTATGTCTATAGAGACAATGAGACCAGGAAAGGTTTCATTTAAAAAAGAGACGGCTTCTTTAATCAAACCACGAATTTCACTATTTAAACCCGTACCCAGCATAGCATCTATAATCAAATCACAGGCAATTAGATATTCCCTTGCCTCACGCCACCTATTTTCGTCTAAAATTTCTACAATTGGCACGCCAAGTTTCTCTGCAATTCTTAGATTAACCGCTGCTTCTCCCTTTACTTGCTCCTTTTTTCCAAAAAGAAAGGTGTGGACTAAATAACCCTCTTCGTGCAAATAACGGGCGACGACAAATCCATCCCCACCGTTATTGCCCTTCCCACAGAGCACACCAATAACCGCTTCTTGCAGATGCCTTAAAAAATACTCTTTGATATGCTTAAACGCCCCCCTGCCAGCGTTTTCCATAAGTACAACGCCAGGAATACCAACTTCCTCTATCGTAAACCGATCAATGGCCTTCATCTCTTTGGCCGTAACAAGTTTCATGGGTTTACCTCCTTTTTATCTTTCCAGTACTACCACAGCCGCAGCGCAGTCATGGTCGTGGGTAAGAGAAACAAAGCTGGCCTTAATGCCTTCTTTTTCACAAATTTCCTTTGCTCGTCCATATAAATTAAGCACTGGCTGACCACTTGGTAGGTTTACTACTTCTATATCTCGCCACTTCAGCCCTTCTCTCCAGCCAAGCCCCACTGCCTTGGCAAAGGCTTCCTTGGCAGCAATGCGCGCGGCTAGCTCGTAATGAAAAGACTTCTTGCGCATGGAATAATCAACTTCAATCTGGGTAAATATACGCCTTAAAAAACGCTGCTGCCACCGCTGCCACATCCTTTTTACCCTAGGGATATAAACAACATCTATACCAATGCCGTAAATCATTTAAACCTCTTGTTATGAATTAGACTAAATTTTTAGCCTAAAAATGGGGAAGAGGCAAGGAGGGAACTCCTGGATTGCTCTCCATTACTTTTATAGTTTAATGTACTCGGCTAAGAACTGAGAAGACTAATTTTAAGGCTGATTTCTCTGTCAAGAAACATGGAATTACCTTTGTCTTCCTACGTTCTTCTTCAAAGCTCCTTTCTACTAAATTCGTTGTCCTTACGTATCTCCTGTGTCTAAATGGAAGTCTTAAGTGATTGAGTAAGGCATCCAAATCCTCTTTAAATGCCCTCACAAGAGAAGGAAATTTGTCTTTGTATCTTTCAATAAATTCATAGGCCAGTTGTTTCCCCTGTTCGTATCCAGCCGCATCCCTTATGGCCATAATCTCTGCTTTTATCTCTGGCCAAATCTCTTCTGGCACTTTACTGCAAAAGTTCTGCATACGATGATACCAGCATCTTATCCTTAAACTCTTTGGAAAAACAGCCTCCACTGCCTTTATCAAACCAGGCGCACCGTCTGTAGTTACTGTAGTAAGAGTCCTCAATCCTCTTCTTACCATGTCCCAAATAAATCACCCATTTAAGGTAATAACGTTTACTTCCTGTTCTAAAAAGGCCTTTAACCACGTTTCCTTGGTCGCTAGAATGATCTGGCACTGCCGGGCAAGTTCCTTTATGACCTTTAATAGACGCAAGGTGCGCCCTTGATCACAGGTCAAAAAGGGATCGTCTAGGAGTAAAAAAGCCCCTTTTGGTTTTACCGCCTGGGCCATGGCCATTCTGACAG
>Ga0256842_1000039_pt1 | contig 95811 bp, 69 predicted proteins | sample 4559240metaG_FD_185973 | JGI IMG/M metagenome (GOLD analysis project Ga0256842, IMG submission 185973) | Hydrothermal vent microbial communities from Guaymas Basin, Mexico - 4559-240 | ecosystem: Environmental > Aquatic > Marine > Hydrothermal vents | place: Mexico: Guaymas Basin | collected... | reverse complement strand
TAATTTTGGAAGAAGTCTTGTTTTACAGAATTTATTAGAAATAAATTTAGGTGCCGGAGCATTTGTAACAGGCTCAGGTGCTAACTTAATTGCAGCAGCACTTATTGGTGGTGCAATAGGCCATGATATATTCTTCTCTGAATGGATGATGGCAGCTTTTCCTGTACAAGTAGGCACTATATTTATAGGTTTTATTTTAGCATATAAAGTATTTTTCCCTCTTAAAAAAGAAGAACGTATCCCACAAATTGAAGGAGGAATGGACAGGTTGAAAGAAGAACTCAACTCAATGGGGAAAATAAGTATAAATGAGATAAAATCTATCATTATTTTTGGCAGTATACTTTTACTTTGGACTACTGACAAATGGCATGGCATTAGTCCAACAGCTGTAGCTTTCCTGGGAGGAATAGTAGCCTTACTGCCTCGAATAGGAATTATAAAATGGAATGAAGTAGATATCCCCTGGCACCTATTATTGTTTTCAGCAGGTGCTTATACTCTTGGCGCCGGATTTAAGGCTACTGACTTGCCTGCAATATCCGTAAATGCATGGTTAGAAGCAATGGGATTAGGACAAGGTACTCCTTTCTGGTTACTTTATATTATTCTAACAGGAGGTATGCTGCTAAGTGCTCTGGTTTTTCAATCAAAAACAATGCGAGCGTTAATTTTTGTGCCTATTGCAATTGGTATAGCTCAGAAGTTTGGTTTCTCAGTAATTTCTTTGGCCCTTCCTGTAGCATTCCTTATTGAGCATGTTTATGTTTTACCTTTCAATAGTAAACCCGCTGCATTACTTTATGTTACTGACCACTATAGCATGACAGATTCATTTAAATACGGATTTACAATGATGATGATTGCTTGGGTCATTAGTATTGTAATGGCTATGACTTTCTACCGATGGTTAGGAATTACTCCTAATGGTTTAGGTTTATTCTAAAATTAAAATTTATATATTTTGATAAGCAGTAATATAAAAAAAATAGACTCTACTTCTTTAGAAATCAAGGTAAAATATCGCCCTGAGCAGAAAAGGTTTGTCCGTTTTAAAAAATATTCTGTTGAAACATATTTCTTCTTACCAATAGAAACCGGCGTTAACAAAAGAAATTATACCAGAATTGATTTTTATAGAGAACTTAAAGGTTATCTAAAAATTGACCCGCCAAAATTATTACTTAGCCAAATAGCTGATCAGTCGCATGAGTTTATGCTGCTATTAAATCAAGCTTTTAACAATTATGTAAGTACTGATGAGAGCAAAAGTAATTTGCTGGAAGACAGAATTAAAATATATCTAAATATACTTAAAAAAGCTATTAAAAGAGAGGTGAGAAAAGTACTCCTCTACCCTAGCGATGTTGAGAAACAAAGAGTATCTATCAGATTGGTGAAAAATCTGGGAACAATAATAGACCATTATCGCAAATTACCAAATAAATATTATTATTTAGATGATGCTAATAATAAAATCTACAATATCTATAAATCAGGAGACGAATATATTAGCAATCTTAAATATAGATATTTACTCCAAATAATTAATGAACTAGATATTGAGGATAAAAATATCCAGCAACAATTAATCTACCTGTTTGAACAAAACCTAAACAAAGAAATAGAATATAGAATATCAAAAAAATATCCATTATCATCCGGTAATAGCAAGAAAAACCAAGAGCTAATACGTAGGTGGGATAAGGTAAAACATTTTATTGCCGACAAACTTATTATTAATACCAGAGTTGATAAAGAAAGTAGATATATAGAAGAATTATTATATAGTATATCGGCAGGTATTGCAATGATCTTCGCTACAGCAGTTGCATTTTATTATAATAAGGTTTTTGGTAATTTTACAATACGGTTTTTCTTTGTTCTGGTAATAAGTTATATGTTTAAAGACAGAATAAAGGAATGGTTTAGAAGCCTTTTCAGTAATATACTTCATAAGCAAGTCTTGGATCATAGATTTAACCTATACGACGATAATTCCAGGAAAATTGGCAGCAGCATTGATGGTTTCTCTTTTGTCCCAAGAAAAAATTTAGATATAGAAATTCTTAAAATACGAGAAGCATCAGATAATGATTTCATTTCACATACTAGTGCTAATGAGAAGATTATGAAATTTACTCGAATAAATAAAATAAAAACAAAAAGTTTTCTTAAAACTTTTAAAGATATCAGCCTACGTGGAGTAAATGATATAATAAGATTTAATTTCTCGCCAATAATTCTAAGACTAGAGGACACTCTTACTCCTATTTATGTACATAAAAAAGGGAAAGTAAAAATTGTATATACCGACAAGCAAATACCAATACATATCATTACTGCAATAAAATTTGATAACGATATAACATATCAACATTATAAGGTAAGCATTGATAAACATGGTATTCAACAACTAAATACTCTAAGCCCTTAATATGAAATAATTATATCGCTACTCAACTACTGCAGCATTATATGGTATTTTGTAAATAAACTTGCCCCTAGGATTAGCATGGCGACAATGGGTTTATTTCAAGACAAAATGAAAGTTAACCCGAATTATTCATAATTAATCATAACGATTAAGTAAAACCAATAACCTCAATTAATAAATTTGGATATTTTTTAAATCCCCAAATTAAAGTTTTTTCTAAATCATCCTGTCCCGAACTTGTTTCAGGATGAGTTTCCCGCATATCACCACGCTATTCATTACTTATTCATACAATTCGCTTTGCTTTTATATGAATAATGCAGGATAAAGAATAATCCTGGATAAACCCAAATTATATATTACCTTTGCAATTATTATTAGGTAATTCATATTATATGAGAAAGTTAATTGATTTTTTTGCAAGTTCTTACAACAAAATTGAAAATTACTGGGAAAGTGATACTAATCATAGAGTTTTAGGAACAGCTATAGTTATAAGTTTTATCCTTAGTATTATAATTATTCAACTTCAATTATGGGGCTTATTGCCTGAAACTATCGGCAATTATATTCCAAAAAACCACTTTGCTGCAATTGAAATTGCATTTATAATACTTCTTACCTTCGAAGTACTGAGTTTAATATTCACTCTTCCCTACTCAGTTGCAAAATCAGTTCACAAACAATTTGAAATCATATCATTAATACTATTAAGAAATGCCTTTAAAGAATTTAGTCATTTCACTGAGCCAATACAATGGGAATCAAGTTTAAACACCATAATGCATATGTTTGCAGATTCATTTTCTGCAATTTTTATTTTCTTCGGCATATTTATGATTAGAAGAATAAGGACCTCAAAACAAATAACACTTGATGAAAATGACCAGTTTAGATTTACACAAACAAAGAAATTTATATCTATATTGCTTTTATTTGCTTTTATACTTCTAGCTATACAGGATGGATATTTGTATATTTCTCATGCCGGCACATATAAATTTTTCTCTGTTTTTTATACTATTCTTATCTTTTCTGACATATTAATAGTTCTTGTATCGCTTCGTTACAATTATAATTATATGGTTTTATTTAGAAATTCAGGTTTTGCACTAGCAACTGTAATGCTTCGACTATCTCTAAACGCTCCTGTTTACTACAATGCCATTATTGCATCAGCAGCAATAATATTTGTATTTTTACTTACCTTAATATATCAACAAATGAATAAAAAGGAGCTTTATCTATCGAATCACAGTACACATAATAAATAATGAGCTTAGGGAAATATATTGTAATTCTTATATTACTTTTTGGAGCTTTATATTCGAAAGCTCAATTCTACAATACCGGGCAAGATCGATTTTCAACAAAATACCGGCAAATAGATACTGAGCATTTTAGACTAATATTTCCTGACTTTGCAGAAGAAAAGGCACAATATTTTGCCAATAAGTTAAAATGGGCAAGTATAAATGTTCCCAAAGACCTAAGCAAGAGAGTACGTAAGATAAAAATCATTATGCACTTTGAATCAGCAACTTCTAACGCCATGGTAATATGGGCTCCTCGCCGTATGGAAGTTCATTCCACACCTGACCAGACAAGCTATGCCGAAGATTGGTTTGAGCAATTGGCTTTACACGAATACCGACATGTAGTTCAGATTGACCATTTAAACAAAGGACTAACAAAACTTATCGGATATATTTTTGGAGAATCAGGCACTTCGGTAGTATTAGGAGCTTATTTACCACTCTGGTATCTCGAAGGAGATGCTGTAGCAATAGAAACCGCTTTAAGCAGTACAGGAAGAGGCAGAATGGCCGATTTTGCAATGCCTCTTAGAGCACAACTATTGAAATATGGACGTTATAGTTACGATAAAGCATATTTAGGATCATACAAAAGTTTTGTCCCAGATTACTACAGCCTCGGTTATCATTTGGTAACAATAGGAAGAGAGAAATATGGTGAAGATTTTTGGAAAAACACAGAAGATTTTGTAGCAAGAAATCCTTATTATATTGTTCCTTTCTCCCACTCTATTTACAAACAAAGTGGTATGCGTAAGAGTAAGTTCTATAAAAGTTGTATGGCTGAACTTAAACAAAAATGGAAATTTAATATTCAAAACTTTTATCCCGATACTTTATTAAAACACAGTGATAGATACTATACTTCATATCGTTTTGGACAAAAAATTAATAATAATAATTTGATTGTGTATAAAACAGGAATAGGAGAAGTTGGGAGAATAGTTAATGTTGATATCACAACAAAAAAAGAAACCACAATAGCTACAACAGCTTATGGAGCTATTTCTAATATTAGTTTATCTGATAGTAATATTTTTTGGATAGAAAAAAGGCCACATCCCAGATGGGAAAAGGTAAACTATCATATCGTGATGAGATATGATTTAAGAAAAGAAAAAAAAACTCAGATAAGTCATAAATCGAATTACACTTTTGTAGTAAAGAATCCTGTTAAAGACGAAATTGCCTGTATTGAAATTAATAAAAAAGGAAGAAATAAAATCGTATTTATTTCTTTAGCAGACAATAAAATTATAGGAGATTTCGAGATAGAATCGCAGATTAAAAATCTGGAGTTTAGTACTAATGGAGAGAAACTATTCTTCTACAAATTAAATTATAAAGGATTTAGCATTAACGAATTAGAAATAAAAACATCAAAAGTAAAACCTATTATTTCATCTAGTTTCGTCTACAGAAACCGTTTAGCAGCAACAGATAGTTCAGTACTATTTATATCTGACTCAACCGGCATAAGCAATATTTTTGAATATCGATTTTCAAATAATAATATCAAGCAGTTAACAAATGCAAGATATGGTGTTGGAGCTATTTCTACTGATAACAGCGGTATTATTTACGATGATTATTCAGCTTCCGGATGGAATATAAACTATCTGCATAAAGATTCTATTTATCCTATTCACAATAGTATTGAGAAACCTAAATTTTACAATTCCTATATCATTGATTCAAATAGGAATATCCAAACCCAAAACTTACAAACAGAATATTTTAAATCAACAAAATACTCAAAAGCAGCACATTTATTAAACATCCACAGTTGGGGTCCATTAGCAATACATGCTAGCAATACTGAAGTAAATCCAGGACTTACTTTCTCATCACAGAATATACTTAGTAATTTAGATTTAAATATGGGCTATGAATATGTCCTAAGCGAATCAGTAAATAAATATTTTGCGGAAATAAATTACACAGCGCTTTACCCACGAATTTCATTTGTAAGTAGTTATCAAGATAGGAGAGGCGCATATAACGGCACTCAAGGTAAAACTTATTATACATGGAACGAAACAAGCATAGGATTACAAATAAGCCAAGGCATAAGACTTAACAAAGGTGCTTTTTCCAACTATATCAGGCCATTAGTTGAATATCTTTATCAAGGAATTGGTAAAAATAGCGATACTCCTGACAACTTTCCCGTAGGACAAAATATACAATCGTTTCGATATGGATTATATGCATATACATACCGAAAAAGAAGTAATTTGGAAATTAATCCCAGACTTGGACAGAACATTAATATTGATTATAGACATACACCTCTTGGCAATTTAGATTACGGGTCTGTTTTTGCTTTTGAATCCAACACTTATTTGCCGGGAATTGGCAAGCATCATAATATAAAAATCTATATTGGTTGCCAGAATAAGAAATATTATTCTTCATTATCATATTCTGATATTATTCGCCTTCCCAGAGGCCTTAATTTCAACACTATTAACTTTGTTAATAAAAATAGCAACACTAAACTATACAGCTATCAGTTCAACTATCAATTGCCGTTGTTATATCCCGACTTAAGCATTGGCGGATTGGCCTATTTTAAAAGAATAAGGGCAAATATATTTTTCGACTATGCTAATAGTGATGATTTAACAGTAAAATCTACCAATGGAGATAATGAAATATTTAGATTTTCATCTTTTGGAACAGATATAAACTTTGATATGCACATATTAAGGACAATTGCCCCTATTGATTTAGGTATACGTTCAGCTTATCTGCCAAGTTCAAAGAGTTTGTTTTTCCAATTTCTATTTAGCATAAATATGTAGTCTGACGAAATATTTATCTGATAACAATCACACAATCAACTAATAATTAGACTCAGAAACTTATCCAATTTCAATACTAATCAATAATCCTATAATGCTTTCTAGTAGCAACATATTTATCCGGATAATATTCCTTCAGCATATACAGATAGTAGTTAAAAGGCTTATGCTGAGCGAAACTACCAGTTTGTATAGTCATATTATTTCCATAAAAAGGAATAGATTTCAAAGAATCAATATTTACACTATCGGCCTTAAGTTGTCTTAATACATCTTTAAAAGGACCAAGGAACATTCTATTTTCTAATGGAGAATAAGATTGATCAGAACAGTATTTAGGCATAACGATTTTACCAATTTTTTTCTCTACTTGCTCCTCAACTTCAATTCCGGCCTTTTTGATATAATAAGCATTTGGGTCTTTCACAAACCACTTCGAAACTAACCTTGAAGCTATAATTCCGGTAGCATTACTAAAAGAACTATTCATAAGAAGATTGCCAATTTGCTCAGGGTCAAAGACTTTACCATTATACAATGTAATAGGCATCCTAGGCACTATATCCTTTGGATTAACGATATTATAACTTGTATTCTTAAAAGCGAAACGTTTATTATATTCATTGGCAAAAACTTTATTGCCTGGCATTGGACTGGCAAAAGCATAAGTTTTAAATCTATTTTTGGAACTAATCCTCCCTTTTGGTAAATTTTCGAAATAAGCTCTAGCAAGATGAGCCAAAGCACCACCTTGACTATGGCCGGTAAAAATAATATTGTAGATACCTTGATGATTGAGATTATTTATATGATAAACCAAATCATTTACCATAAATAGCAAACCTAATGTCCAACCGGCATGTACATGAGCTGCAGTGTCGGAAGCGAATTTATAATCAACAGTTTCAGAACCGGGTAATATTACCTTCCCTACTGCAGGAATCATTGCTGAATACAAATTCTCAAGCCAACTTTCCTGCTTAGCAGTTGAGCCTCGGAAACTTATTACTGCAAAATTGTTATTTCTCCATATCTGATATTGGTTATCCAGGCCAAAAACTCCACTACGATAAATTCTTTCATAAGATTTTGGTACAATAGCAGTATCAGTATTAAATACTTTGATAAAAGTAAAACTATTATTCAAAGCCATCATATCAGTTGCCTCTTCTGCGCTGAAACCATTTACAAACTGAGCTTTAGAGAATATTGAAATATTCAATAAAATAAGAATTAAAATACATTTTATATATTTCATATGTTTAATTTTATTAATTCAGCAATGTGAAGTCACATGACAAAACTAGAAATTTATACTGATCTAAATAACAATTGTTTAAAAGGATTTAATAATAATTCTATCCGGCAAATAAAATTAACAAAAAATCATTTTATATAAACATGGAATAAAAATAATATCATAGTGCCGATTAAACCGGAAAATACAATTTTCTAATTTATAATGTGTTTATTTATCAACAGAGAAACAATTAAATACAAAAAATATTATTTAACTCTTATTATTTATACAATAGCGAAGCAAAATACATTATTAATGCAGAATACATATATTGTCCAAATAAATTTTCCGAGAAAGAATCTTTAAAAAAATAATAAACAATATCAAATATAATTAACTAAAATAGTGTTCATTATAAATTATAATAAAAAAAAATATATTTTTTTAAAAAAAAGGATTTGAAAACTCAAAAAAGATGTATATTTGCAGCCTCAAAAATTAATAACAGAAGTTCTTTGAGATTATGCGGAAATAGCTCAGTTGGTAGAGCATGACCTTGCCAAGGTCAGGGTCGCGGGTTCGAGTCCCGTTTTCCGCTCACCTTTATAAAAAAGCGGTAATACCGCTTTTTTATTGCGAAGAATTCTGCTCGGATGGTGGAATTGGTAGACACGTTGGACTTAAAATCCAATGAGCATTGCGCTCGTGCGGGTTCAAGTCCCGCTCCGAGTACAAGCCTAATTGACTTTCAGTCAGTTAGGCTTTTTTATTTTATTTACATACTGAATTTTACTACACTCTGTACTAAAGCTTATTACTTATTATAAAGTCTTCCGTTTTTTTATACCATAAAATATTGATATATTCTTAACCTAAAGCTTCTATTTTACAAATATATTATATTGCCAAGGTTCTAATACAAAATCATTGGTATCAATAAATTCAACATTATCCTTAGTAAACCAATCCTGATACTGACCGGCAAAATCGCCAAAGCTAATTTTAATATTTTGAGAGATATCACTCATATTACCAACAAAAACTACTCTATTATTATCCTTTTCCCTAACAAAAGCAAAAACATGCTCCGGACAATTTGTTGGTAATTCGAGGTAAGAGCCTCCAAAATCGCCATTCCATAAAGCACTATTTTCATTTTTCAGATCTATAAGATTTTTATAAAAATCGGCTAAAGGAATGGAATCCCAGTTTAATGTATCTTTATCGAAGAAACGCAGACGCTTTTTATTGGCAGCCTCTTGCCCACTGTAAATCAATGGCATACCCGGAATTACAAATGTCAAAACAGCCATAATTTTAGCACCATCTCCCATCTTTTCGTATTCTGTACCATTCCATGTATTTTCATCGTGGTTAGTAGTAAATTGCATACGATAATCGTCAGTATTAAAAAGTTGACGATCTTGTATTATCCTATCATTCAAAACAGTAGCAGGCTTTTTCCCTGAGGCTACATCGGCAAACACATGGTGCATTTCCCACGCATAAGACATATCAAATGCATGAAAATGATGCTCCGGCAATTCAGCCTCTGCCAGCATAAATACAGGCTTAACTTTATCTAACTCAACTCTTGCACTATCCCAGAATTCAGTTTTTACGAGCATTGCTACATCACAACGAAAACCGTCAATATCAGCATTGGTAAGCCAGAACTTCATTTCATTAGCCATAGCTTTCCACAGCTCATGATTTTCGTAATTCAATGCTACTACATCAGTCCAATCAAACGGAGACTCTATATTTCCCTCTGAATCATGTCGATACCATTCCGGATGATCTTTTACCCAAGGATGGTCCCAAGCAGTATGATTTGCTACCCAGTCTATTATTAAATGCATTCCAAGCTTATGAGCATGATTTACCAAATTTTTAAAATCTTCCATTGTTCCAAACTCAGGATTTATTCCTCTGTAATCTTTAATAGAATAATATGAACCAAGGCTTCCTTTTCTATTCTTTTCTCCAATTGGACTTATTGGCATTAGCCAAAGGATATCAACTCCCATTTTTGCAAGTCTGTCTAAATGTTTATCAAAAGCATTAAAAGTACCTTCCACAGTGTATTGGCGAATATTTACTTCGTAAATATTCGAATGCTTCGTCCAATCCAGGTGTTCTAATTTCTGTTTTTTGTTAATTGTCATAGTTTGATTATCAGATGTTTGCGTATTATTACATGATACCATCATAAAAGGGAACAAAAGTAACATTAAAATATTTTTTTTCATTGTATTTATAGATTTAGAATTTCGAAAGAATAAGCTGGAATCTTTATTTGTACAGTATCAACATTAATTATTATTTCATTACCAAAGTTACTCTCAAGTTGATAAGGTTGAATATCAGGAGCTAAGTTTATAGTAAACAATTTTACCGTATCAGAATTATTAAAACCTACCCAAGCATATTGATCAAAATACCTGCGGGCATAGCTCAAAGTATAATCTGAAGATTCGATATAACAAATATCACCATACATCAAAGCCATATTCGATTTCCTAATTTTACCTAACTTTTTAGTTATCTCAAGGTTTTCCTTTTCAAAGTCGTTAAGACTATTTCCAAAGCGCATCATTCTTCTACAATCGGGGTCATTCCCACCGGGCATACCAAACTCATCACCATAATAAATAACCGGTACTCCCGGGATTGTCATATTAAAAGCCATCAGCATCTGTAATTTTTTATATCCAATCTTATCTCCTACCTCAATATCTCGTGTCCAACCGGCTACTTTAGCATCTTCATCAAAATGCAAGTCTCCACCCGCATAAGAAATAAACCTTCCTTTGTCTTGATTGCCAGTAATATTAGCCATTACATTGTGATAGCCATAGGCTCTAAGACTTTGCTTCAATTTATCTGCTATTCCACTTAAAGGCTGATTTGCCGCAAAACCACTCAAAGCTGCATCATAAACATTAAAATCGAACTGAGCATCTAACAAACCGTTACTAATATAGCTACCAATAAGTTCGCTACTACCATATGTCTCTCCAAGTTGATATAATGGTTTATTTTGTGGTAAAATCACTGAATCCTTTAATTCTCTGGTAAGAATCCGCCAGAAACTCAAAGGAATATGTTTAGCTGCATCAAAACGGAAACCATCAATACCATATTCCTGCACCCACCAAACAGTAGAATCAGCAAGCATTTCGGCAACCTCAGATCTTTCCAAATCCAATGTTGGCAAAAACTTATCAAACCACGTTGTAAGACGATATTCATCCCACCGTTCTAAATTTAAACTCCCATCAGGAAGTTCCAATTTTGTAGCACAGTCAGGATGTTCAATATAATATGGATGTTCTTTATGAACATGATTGGCAACCATATCAAGGAAAATATTCATATTATTATTATGGGCTACTTCTACCAATGTTTTAAGCTGATGTGAATCACCAAAATGAGGATTAACTTGTGTAAAAGATGTTGGCCAATATCCATGATATGCAGAGAATTTTGTTTTCGGATTAGGCCAAAAACCATAGGCTCCTTCTGTATTTTTAACTACCGGAGAAAGCCAAAGAGAATTTACTCCCAAGCTATCAAAATAGCCATTATTTTCAGCAATAATAACTCCCTTCATATCACCACCCATATAGTTAGCTTTTGGCAACACTATGCTATCGGGAAGAGGATTATTATTTACAGAATCACCATCTATAAACCTATCTATAAAAACGTTATAAAGAATATTTGTTTGCCATGCTGTACGTGGTAATTGCTTAATATTTGCAACTACTTTCCCCTTGACTAATGGTATAAGAACATCATTACCGGTGCCAAAATTATTAGACGAGTAGAATCTCAAATATGAAAGTTTATAGTTTCTTGCTTGCTCAGGTATTTTCACCTTCAATTGCCATTTATTTCTTGCATTAGCCGGAATTTCTATTTCTGTATTATTCCAAAACATCATTAATTGCTCCGGATTATTATGGACAACCAAGGTTATACTATCATTTTGTTTTGAGAATGGAATAAGTTTAGGAAGTTTATCAAAATTATCTTCTCCTACAACTAATACAGAATTTAATCCCCCTTGTCCATTTGGAGCAGTAACATCATTATCAGGGTCAAGCATCCATTCACCATCCAGAACAACCTGATATGGATATTTACCATCCTCCAGAAAAACAACTTGCTGCCAGGCAGTATCATGCCACTCTAATAATGTACGCGAAGGTGTCCAGCCATTAAACACACCTGCTATTTGTACCGATTTATACTTTTTACCATGTGGATTAAAGCTAAGCATTACTTTTTTCTTTGAAGACTTTTTCAAAATTACCTCAGTAGAAATAGAGTTCATCCATATATCCATTTTCAATAATGGTTTTTTAAACTCATCAGCCTGGAATTCTATAAGCCTCTTTGATTGGTAAAAGGGAATTTTTACTCCATCAATAACTACCGAGTCTATACGGTTTATATCAGAAATAAAATCTGATAAGTGTAGAATATTCGTTCCATAATCTAAATTTTGAACCATTATAGGAGCCTCATATTTATTTAGAAATGGCTCCTTTTCATGAGTACATGAAGTTAGCAAGCCAAGTATAATTATCAGAGCGGCAATAGAAACTTTTATCATTTTAATATTATATAAATTCATATATCAATGCAGACTTAGATGGTATAATTAGCTGAGGAGGAATTTTATCAATCTCTTTCTTACCTGGAGCTCGTATACCGGAATAATTTTCAAATGACTCTTTAAATCTCGGTAATTTTAATATGCTTTCTTTGTCAGAATTATTCATAACAATCATAAAGCATTCTGAATCGTTATATCTAAAGTAAACATATACACTATTCTCTGGTATATACTGAGTTAATTTACCCGTTTGTAATGCTTTATGCTCATTTCGAAGTTTTAGTAATTTCTTTGTAAAATCCAAAGACTCCACTTGAAGTTTACTCATATTTTTATTTTCAAACACATTAACGGAATCTCCATCCCATCCTCCGGGAAAATCTTTGCGCAAACTGGCATCGCCTTTAGATTTATCACCAGTCATCATAAATTCTCCTCCATAATAAATCATTGGAATACCACGAGTTGTCATTAGAAAAGTCATTCCCATTTTCCATTTATCATAGTCAGAATTTATATTAGTAGCAAAGCGATTAATATCGTGATTATCTAAAAATATTAGATTACTATCAGCATTAGAATAAACAAAATCCTGACTTAAGGTCATATATAATTTAGCCATTCCATTGGTCCAGGAATCTTGTTCATTTAAGGAATTATTAACAGCATAACACAAAGGGAAGTCCGTTACTGAGTGTAGTTTGCCGGGCATTTTACTGCCAGGAAATGTTGTAGATTGGAAATAAGCTGTATGACTGATTGTTTGCAACCAGGCTTCACCAACGATATTAAAATTTGGATATTCCTTGTAAACAGCCTCCACCCATTTTACCATAAACTCCTGGTCGGCATATGGATAAGTATCCATTCTAATACCTCCAAGGTCAGCATACTCTATCCACCAAATACTATTCTGTATCAGATAATTCGCCAGAAAAGGATTTCTCTGATTCAAATCCGGCATAGTATTATCAAACCAACCATCATGCATTATCTGCCTGTCAATATTTGAAGCATACGGGTCCATCAATGCTTCTCCCCGATAATTGGAACGTGTAAACTTATCAAAATGATGTATCCAATCACCAGATGGCAAATCATTTATCCACCAATGATTGCTACCACAATGATTAAAAACCATATCCATAACTATTTTAATATTTTTAGAATTAGCCTTTTGCACTAAATCAATATAATCTTCATTACTACCAAAGCGTGCATCTATTTTATAAAAGTCGGTTATAGCATAACCATGATAAGAATACGCTTCCATATTATTCTCTAACAATGGATTAATCCATATTGTGGTAACTCCTAAATTTTGAAAATAATCCAAATGATTAATAATTCCATTTATATCTCCACCATGACGCCCATCAGGATTTAATCTATCAACCTTCTCAAGCATTCCTTTTACATTATCATTTGACAAATTAGCATTACTAAACCTATCAGGCATAAGCAAATAAACAACATCTTCCGGTCCAAAACCCTTTCGTTGTGCAGAATTTTCTCGTCTGGATTTTAGCTTATAATTATAAGAATAAGATTTCACTTTACCATCATAAAAATCAATATTAAAACTCCCGGCACGCGCATCTTTATCAATGATAATATCAAGGAATAAATAATTAGAATTTTCAGTTTTATTAACTTTTGCGAGAGTGATATAAGAATTGTGGATAACTGGTTTTAGATTAGCAATATTTTTATTATAAACTAATATCTGGAGTTTAGGATTCTTCATTCCTATCCACCAAAATGGTGGTTCTACACGCTGAGACAATCCTGATAAATTGAATAATATTAAAATTGCAATTAATAAACTAAACTTCATATACGATTATTTAGGAGTTCCACAGAAAACAAAATAAGACTTAAACCTTAACATATAATATCTTACATTAATTCAATACATAAATTTATGAGATATAACAATAATTATAATAAGGTTTTAAAAGTATAAAATTAATCAACTAAGATTATAAATAATTATAAATTTATACCATAAATATTTCAGTAATTGACTTGTAAAACTAATATAAAAACTTATTTAATATATTAGCACTGTTAAGAAGGGCAAATGTCGTCAACGAAAATATTATTAAGATGGTTGATTTAACCAGTATTATTCACAAATAGTCCTAACGATTAAGTGTGATACCAATTTAAAAGCAAAAGTGCCGATATAAATTCTAAATATTTTTTTGTTTAACGAATTTAAAAAAATTAAGCATAGCCTCAGTTACGGTTTATTTTTTAAGGAAGTAAAACATAAAAAGATAACGAATTTTGCGGTAGTTTTGTTTTTAATTTGGTATGAGCTATGATAATAAAGAAGCCCCATTTAGCAAAGCTAAATGGGGCTTCTAAGAATTATTTTAATCTCACATTAGTTGATAGTGATAACTTTTTTATCATTATCTGCAGCATCAATAGTAAGTACAATAGTATAAGTACCTTTTGTATTAACTTGTAAGTTACCGGAAGTAGCAGGATCAACGTTAGCAGAGCTATTAGCATGATCAACAGCTTCTAAACCAGCATCAAAGTTTGCACCACCTGTAGTAGGAGCAACACCATTTTCTGTACGTAGTTTAAAACCTTCGTTAGCTTCAAGTACTATATTAGACCAAGTCCAAGTATAAACATCACCTACTTTAGTAGGAGCTCCATCAGCTAATAATTTATTTCCCCAGTTCCAAGAAGAAGGATCAGGAACAGCATTAGTATTATCAGAACTTACACCAGTTCCAACAGCATCACAGATTACACCAGTCCAGTCAGTTAAAGGAAGTCCGCCAGTTTTTGTAGCAGTTAAAGTATAACCTGAACCTAAAGTATAAGATAAAGTAATATCATATACACCAGGATCAGAATTAACGATATTAGCTCCACCAGGAACCAAATCATCAATAGAACCACCAAAGTTAGTGTTAACTTTCACACCAATGTTTCCATTACCATCATCTAAGGTAGTATCTAATTCGATTTTCCAACCGTTAGAATAACGTAATTTCCAATCACCGCTACGTAATTCAGTACCAATAATAGACCAAGTAGTAGTATTTAGGTCAAAAGCGGACTCAACAAGTTCAGTTGAACCACCCCAACCATTAGCAGTTGCGGCACCAATAATACCCCAATGAACACGAGCCACTACAACTTTATTTAAGTCTGTATCAAATACAACATGGTAAAAACCATCCTCAGGAACAGTAAATTTAGCAGAAGATTCTTCTATGCCACCGCGAAAGAAAACACCGGAATGAGGCTCATCGTTTGTTGGATTAGTTACTTCAGCAAAGTCAGAAGCAGGACCATAAACAGTTTTAGTAGAGCCAGCTACTTTTACAATATTAAATCCGCCAGTTGCTTTAACAGCAATATATAATTCCATTAGTGAAGCACGGTCAACTTGCCCTACTTCATTTTTTGTAGAAGACATCATTGCTTTTTCGTTAAAATCAGAAAAAGCTACAGCATCACCTTTAACATAGATACCGTCAAGAACAACCACAGGTTCTGGTTCTGGATCGGGATCTTTAGTACAAGCAGTAAAAGTAACCATTGCTAACAGCACCAATACACTACTTAATTTAAGTACATTTTTAAAATTTAAAACTTTCATTTTAATAAAATTTAGATTAATAATAATTGTTTATTTACTCTACTATAATATATTTATTACTTTACAATATAGTCATTTATAAAATTATTTCGGAGGTAATAGCAAATTGCTATTAACATCAGTTGCCCATTTAGGTATAGGAAAAATTCTCTTATCGTTACCATGAGGATCTTTCTCCCACCAGCCTTGCTCCCACTTACCAAAGCGAATTAAGTCCTGGCGTCGATGACCTTCAACAAAAAGCTCACGACCTCTCTCAGCTAATAAAGAGTCAAGTCCTACATTTGTCCAGGTGCTAACACCTGCACGTGTTCTAATAGGATTAACCCAAGCATCGCCATTATGGCCTAATCTAATTTCAGCCTCAGCTTTCATAAGATAGAAATCTGTTAAACGAAAAATCGGAAAATCGTTAGAAAGATTTTCTTTTGCACCAATAGCAATTTCGTATTTTCCAATTCTTGCTCCAGACATTCTAATTTCTTCAGGGGTTTGCACTCCGGCTTGCATATATAATGCAGGTACATATGGGTCAAGGAATAAATCCTTATGTGTTTCGCCATCAACAATTTTATTTCCTTTTGTATCATACCTTTGACCGTACAGCATATAAGCATCCTTTCTAAGGTCACTGCTATTGTAAGTATCAAAGAAGTCTTTAACAGCACAGAATCCATTCCAAGGGCCTACTGTCATATCAAATTCAAGGTTTTGTTGATAATGTAATGTTCTCATATGTAATCTAAATCCCTGAAAATCATTCTCATCATAGGGAATTACCATTATTAATTCTGATGATTTTGAATTATTAGTAGCAAATGGAGACTTAACATCAGAAGCAAGATTATAAGGACCATTTATTACACTGTCGCAATACTGACTCGCTTTTTCCCATTGTGGCGTCCCAGTATATACTTCTGCATTCAAATATAATTTTGCAAGAAGTGCATAAGCAGTGTATTTATTGAACATTATCTTATTATCATAAGGTTTTAAATATGGCAATGAAGACTGCAATGTTGACACTAAAATATTAAACAAATCTTCTCTTTTAATTTTAAAAGGATATTCAGGTGCATTTCTAGCGGAAGTCAAATAAGGAACATCGCCATAATTATCTAACAGAAAATAATAATATAGAGATCTAAGACTTTCAACCTCTTTGCGTTTGGCTTCTATTGCCGGTGTTTCTGCCATGTCACCAAGCATATCAAGAACCTGATTACAGGTAGTTACTCCTGCCCACATAGTTCCCCACATTCTATTAACTCCTTCTTCGTCATTAGACCAAGTATGTTTGTGCATATTAAGCCATTTTCCCCCATCAAACCAATCAGCTCCTCTAGTAGGTCCACAAATCTCATCAGAAGATATTTCCTGTGCTAAAAACCACCAACCATTATCATCAGCAAATGGTTTAAGTTTAGTATAAGCATCAACACTAAGATTAGCTACTTGATTATCATTCTCAGGATACTTATCACCGGGAATGCCACTATATACAGTCTCATCTAATTTTGTGCAAGAAGACAAGAAAAAAACTAAAGCTAGGCTATAAAATATAATTTTCTTCATAATAGTATCAATTAAAAGCTGGCTTTTAAACCAAAGGTTAATGAACGAGTTTTAGGATAAACATTGTATTGATCTATTCCATAAGAAAGACCATTCATGCTGGTTTCAGGATCCACACCGGTATATTTTGTTAATGTATAAAGGTTGTTTGCAGATAAGAATAAAGACAAATTATTCATCCATGACAATCTATCTACATCAAATTGGTATGATAATGAAATATAATCAATTTTCAAGAAAGAAGCATTCTCTAAATAGATATCTGCTATTTTAGAGCCATCAGTTCTTCCTTTGTCTCTCCAAACTGCAGCCTCCGGACTTGTGTTAAGAGTAAGTAGATTATTTGGATCATCAAAAAACATTGCGGTAGCATTATAAACATAATTACCAACCATAGAACGCAATGCAATATCAAAACTCCAGTTTTTATAAAAATTGAAAGAGTTAGACCAACCTATTTCGAAATCAGGAGCAGCTGAACCTAGAATTGTTCTTTTTGCTTGTGCTAAATCGGAAGTATATCCACCGGATTCTGATTCATAAATAAACTGACCATTCTTAAGAGTAACATAAGTAGGCAAATAGAACGACGCTGCTTCTTCTCCTGTAATTAAACCGGTAACATAATACTCTTCACCAACCATTCCTCTACCTGATATAAATCCTGCTTTACGAATATTGCCATCAATATATGTTCCCAGATCAGTTATATAAGTTTTATTTCTAGCAAAAGTAAAACTTGTTTTCCATTTAAAATTCTTTTTATCAACAGCATAAGCCTGTAAATAAAGTTCAATACCTTTATTCTGAATAGCTCCCGAATTAGCCCATGTTGTACTTGCCAAATTTGGTGGTACAGGAACAGCATAAGAGCCTAATAAATCTTTAGTATTTTTATTATAAATCTCTAATGAACCACTAACTTTATCATTAAATAATGCAAAGTCAATTCCAATATTAATTTCTGAAGTCTCCTCCCACTTAAGATCAGGGTTGGCATTATGTGCAGGACTAAAAGTAATAACCTCTTGACCTGTTTCCGGATTGATAGCTTTTCCACTAGGAACCCAAAGTACCATACTATTGTATTCTCCAATTTCCTGATTACCGGAAACACCATAACTAGCTCTAAGTTTTAGTTGACTTAACCAATCAACATTGTCCATAAAACTTTCTTTATCGATATTCCATCCAATGGCAGCAGTAGGAAACCAACCCCATTTATTATTTGCACCAAATTTAGAACTCCCATCTCTACGTAAAGAAGCTGAAGCATAATACTTTTGCTTATAATTATATTGAGCACGACCAAAGAAACCTATTAAATTCCAGCCTCCTTTCCATGAGCCAACATCTCCCCAATTAACATCACCTAATACCTGAAGATTATTAGGCCCTGCCCAGTCACTTTGTGCATTCTTGGCTTGAGCATAGAATCCAGAATAAACACCCTCTTGATACGAATACCCTCCTAATAGGGATATGTTATGATTTTTATTGAAAGTCTTGTTATAAGATAGTGTCAATTCCATTAACTTTTGAATATCATTATCATATTGTTTTCTTCCAAAACCATTATCTGCACTAGCATACAATCCATTTGGTCTAAAATAATCTGATTTATTATCACCTCTTATATAAGCTAAATTAGCATGTGCTACCAATCCATCGATAATCTCATAATCAGCTTTAAAGTTACCTAAGAATCTATTAGCAGCACGAACATTTGTAATCTCATTTATTGTGGCTATTGGGTTTTCATAATTAAAAACCCTTGATGCTTTATAATAACTACCATCAGCATTATAAACAGGATCAGTTGGGTTTCTTGACAGGGCTTGATAAATAATATCATCTTGACCCCAACCACCATAATTCTCATAATCATTATCTTCAAAAGAAACAATTACGCCTCCGGAAAGAGTAAGCTTATCATTGAAAGCTTTATGATTAACATTTAATCTAACTGTTGTTCTATCTTTAGAAGTTCCTTTCATTACACCTTCCCAATTTGCTCTGGTAAAAGCTGCAACATAATTAGTAGAAGCATTTCCTCCACTTAAACTTAGATTAGTAGAAGCCGAAATACCGGTTCCATAAATTTCATCTTGCCAATTGGTATTTGCACCACCATCTACAAAGTTTGATCCTGTCTTGGCTGCATAATCTCTCATTTCATCGGCAGTCATAAGCTTAACAGTATTAGCTACTTTATCAAAAGTAACTTGAGTATTGAAATCTATTCTACTATATGAGCCATTACATTCGCCACCTTTTTTGCTTCCTTTTTTAGTGGTAATAATAATAACACCATTAGAACCTCTAGAACCATATATCGCTGTAGAAGCAGCATCTTTAAGAATATTATAGGACTCAATATCATCAGGGGCAAGCATTGTAGGATCAGCCCCCGGTACTCCATCAATAACATAAAGTGGCTGTGTATTAGATTCATAACCGCTAGCACCACGAATACGAACAGCAAAACCACCATTAGGGTCACCACCTTTTTTAGTGATAGTAACACCAGCAGCCTTTCCTTGCATAGCTTGTATTGGGTCGGTAATCATACCTCCGTTTAAATCTTCAGCCTTAACTTGAGCAACAGCTCCGGTCTTGTCAGATTTCTTCTGAGTACCATATCCAATCACAATCAACTCGTCAAGCTGAGTATTCTCACTTTGCAATAGGATATTCATCTCCCGGGATTTATTTACAATTATCTCTTTAGAATTGTAACCTATAAATGAGAAAATAACAGTAGAACCTTTTTCAACTGATAAACTAAATCGTCCATCGATATCGGTTGTCGTTCCATTCTGTGTCCCTTTTTGAACAATATTTACTCCAACCATACTTGAACCATCAAGACTATCGAGTACTGTTCCGCTTAATGTTACACTCTGTGCATAAAGCCCGAATGTAAGTAACATTGCACTAACCAATAATATAATTCTTTGCATCTGTTATAAATTAAAAAAACTAATATATCTAATAAACAATTTATTTTTAAATTCTATCAAAGTAAATTCATACTTTTGCCAGCATTCAATAACATCTATTGACTGGCAAAATTAACATAATATCAACGCAATTATATCGAGATGATAATTTTTAACAAAAAAAATTATATATTTATATTCCTATCATTATTTTACACATCTGCAAATGCGCAATTAATATCCTCCAGTCCCACATTTCCACAAGATAATCAATCAGTTACAATTACATTTAATGCTACATTGGGTTCCGGTGGATTGGCAAATTATAATGGTGATATTTATGCCCACACAGGAGTTATTACTGACCAAAGTATATCTCAGGGAGATTGGAAATATGTAAAAACAAATTGGGGACAAAATACTCCTGAAACTAAACTAACAAAAATCGGTAATAATCTATATTCTCTTTCTATTAGCCCCAATCCTAGAACATACTATGGTGTGCCATCAGGAGAACAGATTCTACAATTAGCTTTTGTATTTAGAAGTGATGTCGCCATAGGAGGCTCCTATTTAGAAGGAAAGACGTCTGATGGAGGTGATATTTTTATAAATATTTATAGCGGTTCCGGCATTAACATAAATATGCAAAAGCCATCCTCAGGTTATATTTTCTTAAATATAGGAGACAGCATTCCTGTTTATGCTGAATCTATAAATGCTGATTCGATATTTATTTACGAGAATAATCAAATAGTAAGTTCCGATAGTGGCAATCTTATCAACGACACCATCATTGCAAACCAATATGGTAATTATTGGATAAAGGCTGTTGCTAAAAATAATATTACAACCGCTGCAGATTCATTTTACTACTATGTGCGTGATAGTGTAAATATTGAGCCCCTACCTGCTGGAGTAATTGAAGGAATAAATTATATTGACTCAACAAAAGTGATACTTTGCTTATTTGCTCCTTTTAAAGATTATGCTTTTGTGATAGGTGATTTTAACAACTGGATGCCTGACACAGCGTATTACATGAATAAAACACCTGATGATAAATATTTTTGGTGTGAAGTTGACAACTTAATCCCAAACAAAGAATATATATTTCAGTATTTTATTGATGGGAATATAAAAATTGGTGACCCTTATGCCGAGAAAATCAGCGACCCGTGGAATGATAAATACATCAACTCTTCAACTTATCCAAATATGCTAAGCTATCCCAGTTATAAAACAAAAGGTATAGCAACTGTATTGCAAACAAATCAGAAAAAATACCAATGGCAACACCAGAATTTTGTAGCCCCAAAGAAGGATAACTTGGTTGTATACGAACTGTTAGTGAGAGATTTTACTGCAAAACATACTTTCGATGCTGTAATTGATAGCTTACATTATTTAAAAGCTTTAGGGATTAATGCAATAGAACTAATGCCTATAAATGAATTTGAAGGTAATAGCAGCTGGGGCTATAATCCAAATTATTATTTTGCAGTAGATAAATATTATGGACCAAAAGACAGATTAAAACACCTAATTGACACATGCCATTCACAAGGGATAGCTATAATTTTGGATGTAGTTTACAATCATTCCTTTGGCACTTCACCATACGTAATGCTTTGGTGGGATGATATTTATGACAGACCTGCCACAAATAATCCTTTTTTCAATCCAATCCCTAAACATGATTTTAATGTTGGCTTTGATATGAATCACGAAAGCAGTGCTACCAGAAAATACATCAGTCGTTCATTAGTTTTCTGGACTAAGAAATATAAAGTTGATGGTTTTAGATTTGACTTATCAAAAGGATTTACACAAACTAATACACTAGGAAATCCTAATGCTATGGCTAATTATGATGCTACCAGAATTTACACATTAAACAGATATGCCGATAGTGTATGGGCATACAATCCAAATGCTTATATTATTTTAGAACATTTTGCAGACAATAGTGAAGAAAAAGAACTATCATCAAGAGGCATGATGCTTTGGGGAAATTTGAATAATAATTATGCTGAAGCAGCAATGGGATATAACAACTCCGGTAAATCAGACTTTAGCTGGATTTCGTATCAAAAAAGAGGCTGGTCCAAAGCTCATGTGATGGGCTATATGGAAAGCCACGACGAAGAAAGACTTATGTATAAATGCTTGCAATGGGGTAATAATTTTAATGATTATTCCATCAAAAATAAATCTACATTTATGGAAAGAGCCTCATTAGATGCTATGTTGTTTTTAACAGTTCCAGGGCCAAAAATGATTTGGCAATTTGGAGAATTAGGATATGATATTTCTATTGAAGAAAATGGCCGAACAGGGGAGAAACCAATTAAATGGGAGTATATGAACGACCAAGATAGATACAATAACTATCTTATATACAAAGCATTGATAAACCTTAGAAAAGATGAGAGTGAATGTTTCCAAACTACTGATTACAGCATGGATGTAAGCAGTTCACTGAAGGCAATATATCTTAAAGATTCTTCGATGAATGCTATCGCCCTAGGCAATTTTGATGTAAAATCAGACACTACAACAATTTCATTTCCTCACAATGGTATCTGGTATGATTACTTAAGTCAACAAGAGATAGAAATAAAAAGTAAGACTTTCTTTTTTAAGCTTCAACCTGGTGAATTTCACCTTTTAACCGATAAGAAAAAAGACAAACCTGAATTGGCAATAACTCCAAAAAATATAATTACTGACACTTTAGATTTTAAAAGTAAGTTAGAGATATTTCCAAATCCTAACGATGGTAACTTTTATATTTATATTAACAGCAACGATGATGTTACGATAAGTATATTTGATATTAATGGTAGAATTATCTCAAAGAAAGATGTTGCTTTAAATGAGAAACATCTTTTAAGAATAAACACTAATGACATGCAATTACAATCAGGAGTTTACTTTTGCTCAATAAAAAGCAATACAGAGGTTGTAACTAAAAAATTTATAGTACTTTAAGATAATAAATAGTATGAGTTCAACAAAAAAACCACATTTAAGCTTTTGGCAAATATGGAATATGAGTTTTGGATTTTTGGGGATCCAATTTGGTTTTGCCTTACAAAATGCTAATGTTTCCAGAATTTTTGAGACTTTAGGTGCCGATATTAGTTCTATTCCAATTCTTTGGATAGCAGCACCAATTACCGGTTTAATCATTCAACCAATTATAGGACATGCTTCTGATAACACATGGGGAAGATTTGGAAGAAGAAGGCCATATTTTTTTGTTGGCGCTATGATGGCCTCATTAGCATTAATATTTATGCCTAACTCTCCTGTGTTGTGGATGGCTGCAGGGACCCTTTGGATAATGGATGCTAGCATTAACATATCAATGGAACCTTTTAGAGCTTTTGTTGGAGACATGCTTCCCGAAGAGCAGCGTAATAGTGGATTTGCAATGCAAAGTTTTTTTATTGGCACCGGAGCCGTTTTAGGGTCAGCACTTCCTTGGTTGATGACAAATGTGCTTGATATTGCCAATACAGCACCTGAAGGAGTAATTCCTCCATCAGTAAAATACTCATTTTATATTGGAGGTATAGTTTTCTTTGCTGCTATCTTAGTAACTGTAATAAGTACTAAAGAATATAGCCCAGAAGAGCTTTCAAGTTTTGACAACTCTGAGAATACAAATCAAACTACAAATTCAGATATCTCACAAAATATCGATAATAACATTTTTACTAAACTGGCAGTAATATTTGGATTAATCGGAGCAGGTATTGTTTTTATTACTTATTACCTAACGTTGGAGAAAGAGTTATATATTTTGGGAGGCATTATGTTATTATTCTTCATTTTGATGTTACTTGTATATTATTTGCGAATAAATAACAAAACGGAAAATGGCTTGGTGGAAGTAATGACTGATATGGTAAATATGCCAAAAACAATGCGACAACTAGCAGTGGTACAATTTTTTACATGGATAGGCTTATTTGCAATGTGGATTTATACAACAGCAGCTGTTACAACACATATATATGGTTCATCCGACACTAGCTCCCAACTTTATAATGACGGTGCAGATTGGGTAAATATTCTTTTTGCCGTTTACAACGGAGTTGCTGCTTTAGTAGCATTTGGGCTTCCTATACTAGCTAAATATACCAATAGAAAAATTACTCATTCTATCAGTCTAATATTAGGAGGAATTGGATTAGCATCTATGATTCTATTTAAAAATCCAGACTTATTAGTAATCCCTATGATAGGAATAGGAATAGCTTGGGCATCAATACTCTCTATGCCATATGCAATTTTAACAGGATCATTGCCAAGTAATAAAATGGGCATCTATATGGGTATTTTCAATTTTTTCATTGTTTTACCACAAATACTTTCTGCTACAATCTTAGGCTTTATGGTAAAATCTATTTTCCATGGCGATGCAATGTATGCTTTAATTGTAGGTGGTGTATCAATGATAATTTCAGCTATACTAGTATTGTTTGTTAATGATAGTAGCCCGAAATAATGCATTCCCTAAGATATTAGAAAAAAAAATTATATTTGTATGATATTTAGGCAACCTAAAAGATTATGTTAAATCTCAAAATCATTATTAATCATTTTTTAAAAATAAATAATTAACATTATGCAAAATTTTAAAAAACTATTTTTTATAGTATTAGCATTTACCCTCGTAACAATAGGGTGTGAAAAAGATAAAGACCCTGACACGGCTCCTGTTGCAAAAAGCTGTTATATTACAAAAATGGATTATGGGACTGATGGTTACGAAATAATGGAATACAACTCTAATCATCAGCTTATTGCAATTACTGAATATGAAGCAGATGGAACAGCAACGAATATTACTAACAGCATTACTTATGATGGCGACAAATTAATGGAATTTAATTCTATTGATAATGGCAATGTAGATCTTAAAATCGAATATAAATATAGTAGTCAATCAACTCCAGATTCAGCAATAATATGGAATGATGATGGAAATGGAAATTTGAGTAAATCTGGAGTTTTCTCTTTAACTTTTAATGGTACAAAACTAGTAAAATCTGAACTTGTATACAATTATATGGGACAATCAATAGCCATTTCAAAAAACGAATACTCATACACCGGTGACAACTTATCTGAAGTTATTACTTATAAAATTAACTCTAGTATGCAATTAGAATTGGAAAGCACAATAACATATAACTATGATACAAAAAAGAATGCAATTCATGATATTGGATTAAATTACTTCTTTTTTAATCTGGATATTCCTTTTATGTCAAAAAACAATATTATAGAGTCTATTTATAAAGACAAAGATGGCAATGTAGATCAAAGCAAGTCTTATACTAATACTATAGAATATAATGATAAAGAATATCCTGCTAAAATCACTACTAATAATGCAGATAATAACAAAACGGAAGTAGTTAATTACACTTACAATTGTCAATAATACATTAGTATTATACAAAATATTTAATAAAGAGGCTACCATAATAGGTGGCCTTTTTTTATCGCACATTACAAGACTTCATAAAAAAGTAGCAAAAAATATATCAATAAAAATATTATCTTCGCTTAATAATAAAGCTCACTTAATGAAAGTATTTTATCACAAACATAAAAAGCTATTGCTGCTTCTTTCCTTTATAATTATAATTGGGGCTTTAATATTCCTTTATAAGATTCCTGAAATACAAAAACATGGAGAAAAGTTAAACAATGTTACTCATAGAACTATTGCATTTAACAGGGTAAAAAAAACAAAAACACTAAAAGTTCTTACTCATAATAATTCTACAAGCTATTTTATTTACAAAGGAAAACCAATGGGCTTTCATTATGACCTTGCTAAAAATTTGGCAAAACAAAACGGGTGGAAGCTAAAAATAACGGTGGAAGATGATCTTCAGAAAGCTATTGAACTACTCAATAATGAGGAATTTGATTTAATAGCAATGGATATTACAAAAACTAAGAAAAGAAAATCTAAAATATATTTTACAAACCAAATTGGCTATACAAAACAGGTACTCGTACAAAGAAAAAAAAGAGGCAGGAAAAAAACTGATTCTGCAAAATATATTACCAAAATTGGTGAGCTTACCCATAAAAAGATTTATATTCAAAAAGGAACCGTTTTCAAGAAGAACCTATTACATATTAGGGATATTAGCCTTACTGATTTTGAAATTATTGAAGACAGCAATCATACGATGGAAGAGCTTATTCTAATGGTATCTAGTGGACAAATTGACTATACAGTCTGTGATAAAAGAGTTGCTGAAGCTAATGCAACCTATGATTCGAGAATCGACTATAGTTTAAATCTTAGTGTTGAACAAAAACTAGCATGGGCAGTACCTATTGGAGAAGATTCCTTACTAAATATAATAAATAATTGGCTTACGCATTTTATAAAAAGCAAACGTTTCGCGGTACTAGAAAAAAAATATTTCAAAACAAAGAAAAAAAGCTTCTATACGGATAAAGATTATTTACCCATACGTGGTGGAAAACTCTCTCCTTATGATGACTTAATAAAAAAATATTCAAAGAAAATAGGCTGGGATTGGAGACTATTAACAGCTGTAATTTACCATGAATCGAGATTTAATCCCAATGCTAATAGTTGGGCCGGGGCAGTAGGCCTTATGCAACTTATGCCCTCTCCTGCCAAAAAGTTTGGCTGTAAGAACCTTTATGATCCGGAGCAAAATATTTCTGCTGGCACAAAATATCTTAAATATCTTGAGAATAAATTCGACTCAACAACAGTGAGTCATGAAGATAGAATTAAGTTTGCTCTGGCTGCATATAATGCCGGACTTGGACATATCTTAGATGCACAGAAATTAGCAAAAAAGAATAATAAAAATAGCAACTCCTGGTCCAATAATGTTGACACTTTTATTGTGTTGAAATCAAATCCTAAATACTATAAAGATCCCGTAGTGAAATATGGTTATTGCAGAGGAAAACAAACTTTTAAGTATGTCGAAGATATATTTTATCTTTATGATAATTATCTAAATTTAGTAAAGAAATAAGACTCTTAGAAAAATAAAATTACTATTAGAAAAACCATTTATCCAAATATGTTATTAACCTAATCTATTTCTAAAATTAAGGTTTTTTCTTCTTAAGATATAGCTTATCACCGGCTTTAATATTCGAGTCTATTTTTAATCTATTACGCTTAAGCAGCCATTGTAATTTTATACCATGAATCTGGCTAATTTTCCACAAGCTTTCCCCTTTTTGAACAGAATGGAATTTCATATCACCTTTACGTCTTTTTGGCTGGAGATATAACATCATTCCCGGATGAATAGGGCTTCCCTTTTTTAAGTCATTATATCTATATAAACTATTTGGATTAATATTAAAAAGTCTGGCAATATCAACAATATTTTCCCCTTCATGAACAATGATATACCTTACTCTATTCCTATAAAGTATAGAATGAGGACCAGATTCTGCTATTTGCTTTGGAGCCTCTATAATTTCGGTATCAGTAGGGAACACTGTGTCAGGATTTTGACCATTTAATATTAACATCTTTTTAAAATCCTCCAAAGAAATCCTGTCGTATTGTGCTAAATCATAACGCTCTATTAAATCAATTAGTCGCTGAGGATATTTTGGATTAGTAGCATATCCGGCTTTCTTCAGACCTTTAGCCCAAGCTTTATAATTAGTTACCTTATAACTAAATAAGAACTCATATCTAGATTTAGATGTCAAAAATAAGGCATGGTCAATAAAAGATTCTTCAGCACTATTATAAACTCTAAAGCATTCATCTTTAGCATCATCATCCTTATAAATACGCTTTCCTGTCCAATCATTATGACATTTTATTCCAAAATGATTATTGGCCTTTACCGCTAGCATACTATTTCCATTTCCGGACTCTAACAACCCTTGTGCTAATGTTATTGCAGCAGGAATATTATAGTCGAATCTATCACGAATAGCTATTATTTTATAGCGTTCGATGTATTGTTGTGGTGTAATATTTTGTGCATCAATTGTCTGAATTACTGAAATTAACAGCATTACAATAATCAATATTTTACGAATATGCATTTTTAAATCGGATTAATAATTACACTTGAAAATTATAATAAATTTTAAAATTATATATTGTATTATAATATAACACAATACATTAATACAAATTCAAAAATAATAAGAATATCAATGTTTTAATGAGGCACTACTGCTACTTTTCCACATTAGAGTGTTTATACTAATTAGTATCTGCACAAAAAAGTCAGATTATTAGAAATAAAATATCTCAACTCGGATTTTCCACAAATAATTATAACCATTAAGTAAAATATCTCTAACAGAGAGATATATAATTTTGTAGAGTTTTCTTACTGGCACTGATTAAATTCGCCCAATAAGATTATTAATTCAGCATTAGGGTAATCAGTTTTTAGTTTGGCACTAAGATTATTACGTACCTCAACTGCATCTTTTATAAGCATGTCAGAGGGAACTAATAAACTAAATTGAATAAAAATTGTAGAACCGGAATATCTTGTTTTAAAACTATCTATCTTATAATTTTTCGGCAGATTACTCTCAGCTACATCCAAAATCTCAGCTACAGATTTATCATCCAAAGAACTATCAAGCAATGGATTAAATGCTTTTAATAATAATTTATACGCTTCGTATAGTATAAAGACAGCAACAGAAATAGCAATAATTGGATCTAGAAAATATAAACCGGTAAAGCGAATAAGAAGCAACCCAAGTCCAACCCCAAGAGAAGTATAAATATCAGTTTTTAGATGTAATGCATCAGCCTCTAAGGCAATAGAGTTCGTCTCTATAGCAACTTTATACAATCTGCGAGAAACGAAAAAATTAATAATACCAGAAAGGATCATAACAGCTATTCCTACTTCCAACCCTCTGTCTTCTATAATCCTATCGCTTTCAAAGAACTTTCTGCCAGCCTCAAATATAATCCAAATTGCGGCAGCAAATATTAGCAATGCTTCTACAACTCCAGATACATTTTCATATTTCCCATGGCCAAAGGGATGTTCCTTATCGGCAGGTTTAAAAGAGATTTTAACAGCAAAATAAGCAATTAGTGCAGCTACTAAATCTATACCAGAATGAATAGCTTCGGAAATAATACTTACAGAACCACCAAAAAGACCTGCAATAACTTTTATAATTATTAAAACAGAATTGGAAATAACACTTAATCTCGCGGTTTCCGATTTTTTATTTTTTGGGTTCTTACTCATTGCTCGTGAAGAAATCTGTAAGACTTAGTCTAATAAAAATGCTAAAAGCAGGTTTCAACAAATTGTAATTGTCCAGTTTTATTTTTTGGAAATATATTCTAAAACCCGGATCAATACTAACTTGGTCATTAAACTTCATCTTCACTCCTAATGCCGCACTAAGCCCTAATCCTATTCCTCCCTGTTGAATCACATATTGATTTTGGGGAGCACCAGGGACATAGCTGCCAGATAAATAAACATCTACAAGAGAATATTCTAATGTTTCTATTCTAATTTTATTTTCTTTTACTCTGGTACTACTAATATTTATACCACCTTCAAAGAAAGGAATAAACATTGGATTTTTCAGTTTAAAATATCTTGATACTAATAAATCAATATTAACTCTTTCTTCAATGCCCCAAATATCATAGAGACGAATATCAGGTTCTTGTGCTATATAACCAGGATCTACTTCAACAGAAAATTTATCAGCAGCAGTAAGCTTTGAATAGTCAAATTGTAATGAAACACCAAAATAATTATCAAATGTTCTACGAAAATAAAAACCAACCTGAAATGCCGGTGTATAGCCCATATTTTTTGGCAGCTCTCTTACAAAAACAGTATCAGAAGCATTAAGTTCATTATAAATATCGTTATACCAATATTTATTTCCAAACACATAAGATATCTTATTGACATTCGATTCCGAACCATCATAAAATCCGGCATGATAATTCGACGGACAATACATACCGAAATTAATTCCTAAATCCCAATACCCAAAGCTATTATCTCGTTTGGGCTCAACATCTTGTGCCGAAATTACAAAAAATGAAAATGCCGAAATAAATACTAATAATATATATTTTATATATCTACTCATTATTTGGCAAAGTTAGGAAAAAATAGATTCTAAAAATAAAAAAGCCCACTTTAAAAACTTAAAGTGGGCTAAACAAAATATTTTAATCTGCCTATAACTTAGTAACCATCTTAGATAGTTTTGACTTTAAGTTTGCAGCTTTTCTTTTGTGAATAATGCCTCTTTTGGCATTTTTATCAATAATTGAAACTACAGAAGGCAATTTTTTTATTGCTTCTTCTTTATCAGTTAAGCCACGAAATTTACGGATTAAAGTTCTCATGCTTCTAGCATAAAAACGATTGTGAATTCTTTTCTTTTCGCTTGTTCTAATTCTCTTAATTGAAGACTTATGATTAGCCATTATATCATTGTTTAAATCGTGTAAAAAAAAGTAGTCCGTAGGGGAATCGAACCCCTGTTACCAGGATGAAAACCTGGCGTCCTAACCCCTAGACGAACGGACCATAATTTCAAGCTTTCTTTAGCTAAAAATTGGACTGCAAATATAAATCTTATTTCATATCAACCAAATATTTTTTAAAAAAAAGTTGTTTTTTTTATTTTATATCATTTTTGTGAGCTTCATACCTGAATCCCAGTCTTTTACCAGTTTTAAGACTTACACTTGAAGCAATCTGATTCATCTCTTGTACGCTTACAAGCTTAACTTCGTCGAATGGAGGCACTAATAAATCAAATTCAATGGAGTATTTCAAACTCGATTCAATGATTTTTCGCAAAGACTCCTTCGTTAACTTTTGATTTGTAAAATCATTAAACAAAAAACCTAATTGCCGTTTTCCTTCTACAAGATAATGCTTATCTTTATTAATGAATATTCTTCCTATAAGATAGCCAACATCATTCAATCTATTAAACCTAAACGAATCTGCAAGAAAATTATAAATACTAATAACCCCACAATACGACCTTAAAACATCATCTTTTACATATTTTGTTTGCATAACAGCGTGGGCTTTAGGAAACTCAAAAACATTAGTATGCATATTAAAAATAAGCAAATCTCCCGCAACCTTAAATTCAACTTCATACTTCCCCCTCTCCTTATATTGTATCGGAATATCCTCGTTTCTATCAGATAACTCCACTTTTAATTCTTCTGCAATTTCATTAAGAAGACCTTTTATAATTTTAAAACTCTCATAAGTATTGTCAAATACACTATACTTACATACAGATTTACTAGCTAATAATTCTATAATCTGTTCTTTATTTGTTTTATTATCCATAATTACATAAACATTTGAAGCCAAAGGTACAATATTTTATTAAAACCCGTTTTAAATAATCCAATTTAACATTACTGTTTTTTATTAGATTATTATAATAATTATACCTAATCCGTAATCTTTTTTATTTACCTTTGAAGTTGTTATTTTTTGATAAGTCACTATTTATTTTTAGATTCTAATACCTTATTAATTAATTGTAACTCTGTAATTTACAACATAAAACATTATAAAACCGGATTAATGAAGATTTTTAAATTTATACTTATTGTAATTATTGGCGCAACTATTACAGCTGGATTATATTTTGGGTATCAATTTTACATACAAGTCAAGGAGAAGCCTATAGATGCTTTATATCTTATCCCCAACAACTCTGCTTTTATAGTAGGAGGCTCAAATTATTCTACCTTAAAAAAGGAATGGGCTAAATCGACAGAATTAGCAGAAATATTCGAAAGAGACCAAGATTTTTCTAATCAAATTAGTGAATTAGATAGCTTAAATAATGAAATAAACAATCTGATAACAAAAAAAGATATACAAACATCTTTTTATTATTCGATACACTTTATTGGGCATCATAGATTTACACCATTAATAAGTTTCTCTTTTTCTAAAAATATACTTCGAAAGGATTTTGAAAACTACCTTAGCAAACTAGGCAAATTAATCAAACATAAATTTGAATCAAAAACAATATACGAGTTTAAATACAATAATAATAAAGAGAAAAAATACTATATTGCGTTTGAGCACAGCAATGTCTTCATCGGCACATACGAACCTATTTTAGAAAGACTCATTCTCGAAGAAAGTTCAAGCAATATTGAAAAAAAGAACAATATTGATAAGCTAATAAAGATTAGGGGGAAAGACGCAGCTGCAACTATTTATATCAATTATAGATATTTATACAGACTGATATCTGTTTTCTCTCATAAAGATTATATCGATATAATCAAACAACTCCGTCAGTTATCGCAGTACTCTGCATTAGATTTCAGCTCACAATCTAACTCTATAAGTCTTTCCGGATATAGTTTTAGCGATGATAGTATACCAAGCTTACTTTCAACATATAAAGGTTTCGATGCTCCTAAAGTGGAAATATTCAATCATATTCCTGCTCAAACATTATTACTTTATTACCAAGGAGCAGAAGAGCTTAATAAATACTTTGAAATAAGAAAATCTAGTAATTTTAACACAGAGAACAAATTGGCTATGCAAAGCTATAAAGCTGATTTGATGATAGATGTAGACGAGTATTTTTACCCTTGGATAAAAAGTGAACTAGCATTTGGATTAATTAATGATAATACTGGAGAGACAGAAGCCTTTGCCGTCGCTAATACATATGATACTAAAGAAGCAATGCAAACAATGGGGAAATTAGAAAATATCGCTAATGAATTTAAAAACTCAAAAGCAGATACTATTTTTTATAGATCATACCAAATACACTATATCCCTCTACCCTATTTATTATCAAATGTATTTGGTGAATTATTCTCTCCAATACAACAAACATATTATTGCACTTATGACAATTACATAGTTTTTGGAGATTCTCCACAAACATTAAAACATTATATAGATAATATGCTAATTGAGAAAAATTTAGCAAATAGAGACGGTTTTAGTGATTTCGCATCAAAACTAAGTTCTCAGGCTAATGTAGTTTTGTACTTAAATATGCATTATTTCAATTTATTATCTAAACAATTTATAAGTATTGAGACCAATAATTACCTAAAATCATCATCGATGAATTTACAAAATATTGGAGATGTAGCCATTGAATTTATATCTGATGATAAAGGAGCATATACATCCGTAATTATAAATAAAAGTGATTGGAAAGAGGAAGTTGATAAAGTATCGTGGCAAGTAGCTTTAGACTACCCAATTGCGAAGGGCCCATTTTTATTTAAAAATCATCAAACAGGAAAAATTGATTTCATTGTCTTTGATAAACATAATCAGATGTATAGAATAAATCATTTAGGGCAAATTGCATGGGCAATACCCGTAGCAGAACTACCTCTTGGTGATATAGCAATTGTGGATTATTATAAGAATGGCAAACATCAATTTTTGTATAATGGGAAAAACTATTTATATCTATATGATTTAAATGGTAATAAAGTTGAAAATTACCCAATAGCATTAAACCATGAAGCTACAGCACCATTAACATTGATAGACTACGATAAAAACAAAAAATACAGAATACTAATACCTATGTCTGATGGTAAGATTCATAATTTTAAAATAGAAGGTGAAGAAACTATTGGATGGCAAAACCCACAAATGCCTGCACTCGTAAACACAAAAGTCCAGTATTTTAAATTAGGAACCAAAGATTTTATCATTTTAGCCGATACCGCCGGCAATGTATTATTTTCAAACAGGAGAGGTGAAGCAAGAATAGAGGCTCGGCTGGCTTTTACAAATAATATTAACACAAAATTCTACAAAAACTCTAACAAATTAATAACTACAGACAGAATTGGCAGAATTATTAAAATAGATGCAAATGGTCAGGTTAATAAAAAACTAATAGGTGATTTTAGCCCTGATTTTAAATTTGACTTTATTGATGTAAACCAAGACAACAAAAAAGATTTCTTGTTTTTTGACCAAAACTCAATTTACGCCTTTAATCAAAATGGAGATACTATCTGGACAAGAAACTTTGCAGATAAGATATTTCCTAAAGTTGAGAGCCTTCATGGAAATACTATTGACAGCAGTAGTATTCTAGCTTATAACATCAACAAAAGAGTCTTTGAATTAATAACAAATAATGGAGGTTTAATTGAAAAAAAGGAATACTCAGCAAGTAGTAATTTTACTATTTATGAGGCAACACAGGACAATAAAATTCGTCTTATAAGTTCTAAAAATAGGGTAATAAGCAACTATTTATTAAATTAACTTGTTTGGCATTAGTAAATATCTTACTTTTATCAAATTAAACTAAGACAATAAAACTGTATAAAAACAGTAAACAATAAAATTGTTATGAATAATAAAAGCAAATACAGAATCACTTTTAAACTATTGATAATAAGCGTATTGACTATATCTTTCCTACAATCGTGTTATAAAGATAAATTCAAATTAGATAAAATAGCTGGCAGTGATTGGAATCCAAATATTGCTGCTCCTTTATTTTATGGTGACTTGAATATGACAAAATTGGTAAATAACAGTTCTGAAATTTGGAGAGAAGACCCCGATGGATTACTTAGTCTTGTTTATATAGGTGATACTATTTCCGATCTTGCAGACCAAATTTTTACTATTCCTGACCAAAGTATTGATACTGTTTTACCATTTGTTCTCCCTCCTGGAATGTTCCCTGGTGACAGCACTTCAAAATATATGCTTATAGAACCTGAATTTAATTCCGGCTCCAATCAGAGAATTGATAGTGTACTTATTAAATCTGGTATTTTAACAATTGAGGCAACAACAAATATCAATCATACAAGTTATATTGAAATTGTAATCCCTCAACTAAAAAAATATGGCGCAACAGGAGAAACTTTTAAGGCAAAAGTTAATATTCCATACACTGGAGGAAGCTCCACAACTATAACAAAACAATTTCCGCTTTATGAGTATATGCTAAGTATTAATACAAATGGAAGCACTAATAATAAAGTTAAAGAATATGTTAAAATGTTTGTATTAAGAGGAAATGGAGCTGATAATTCCCCTTATTCTTTTAATATTAAACAATCCATAACTTCTTTAGACTACTACCAGGCTTACGGTTATTTTCATCAACATACAATTACTGTAAATGAAACTAAAATACCAATTAGTCTTTTTGATAATCTTCACTACACACAAATATTTATAGAAGACCCAATTCTTACTCTTGGTTTTAAGAACAGTTATGGATTACCAATGGACATGACATTCAATGACCTATATGTAGAAAGAGATGGAATTTCAAAAGATATCATAAGTAATTTGCTACCAACATTATCACTTAATTACCCTGACTTTAACCATGTAGGAAATAGCGATACAACTGCATTCATATTTAACAAAGACAACTCTAATATCGTTGATGTAATAGATTTTAATCCTGAAAAATTGGTTTACTCCGGTACGATTCTAAGTAATCCTACTAATGTAATATTGCCAAATTTTATTCTTGATACCAGCAAGGTAAATATCAGTGCGGAATTAGAAATTCCACTATATGGTAGAGCATTAGATTTTACATTAAACGACACATCTAAAGTTGACTTTAGTGACTCTTTTGATTGGGATAAAATTGAGAGTATTGATATAAATCTAAATGCTCAGAATTATTTCCCCGTTGAATCTAAACTTCAGATTTATTTTGCAGACTCAAATAAAGTAATTTACGACTCTTTATTCGAAGGAGTTTCACAAATTGTAGACGCTGCCACTATTGGCCCTCCCCCCGCTTATAGAACGAATATCCCCGCACATAAATTAACTACTATTAAGCTATCAAATGATAAGTTGATTAAGTTTAAAGAATCAAAATATATAATTGTGAATTCAGTATCTACTACATATGATAATGGTACTAAAATAATAAAGATATATAGTGATTATAAGATATCTTTAGAATTATCAGCAAAGGGAGTATATAAATCTAGAATTAACCCATAAGGACAAACTATTGAAAATGATTAATATAAGAGAACTATTATTTATTACAATTGCTTTAAGCTTTTTCTCTATGGGTAACAAAGCTATAGCACAATATGATTTAGGTTTTAACAGCCTTAAAACTGTTCCACAGACTAACTTATTGAATCCATCTTATATACCTAACTATAAATATCATTTTGGTTTTCCAGGAATTTCATCAACTTTGGGAAGTTATGGAACAAGTGGTGCCAGATATAATCAGATATTTAGCCCTATTGGTGACTCCATAAGCCTAAATACAGAAAGTATTCTTTCTAATATCAAAAATGGCAATAATATTAATTTCAGGACCACCAATCAATGGCTATATGGAGGTATGAAGTGGAAGAAGTTTTATTTCTCTGCTGCTATTTCTGACATAGCAGATGTAAATTCAATGTATTCTAAAAGTCTTGTTTCGCTAGCCTTTGAAGGCAATGGCGACCATATTGACGAAACAATTAAGGCAAGTCCATTGGCAATAAAGGCATTACAATATCGCGAATACGCACTTGGAGCGGCTTATCAATTTGACGATCAATGGAATTTTGGCATTAAAGCAAAATTTCTTTTTGGCAAAAGTGGTATTAACTCTGAGAATACAGATTTAAGCCTCACCACAACTAAAGATTATTACTACCTAGACATAAAAACTGATATATCTGTAAACACATCTCTTCCTGCTAATAAAAAAGACTCTTCAGATGTTAGCTGGAGCGAATATGCTTTTTATGGTTCAAATTTCGGTATGGGAATTGACTTAGGAGCTAGCTATAAACTTGATGACCAATGGAGTTTCTCGGCTTCAGTGCTAGACTTAGGGTATATTTCCTATGATAGATGGTTAAAAACTTACTCTTCGAATATCGAATTTACATATAAAGGAATAGATATTAATCAATTTGACGGTTTATCAGATGATGAGGTAGATGCAAGAATTGAAGAAATAAAAGACTCTTTAACTGATTTATTTGATATAAAAGAATCTGTAGAAAAGTTTAAAGTACCCTTAACTGCCAAAATATATTTAGGTGCAAACTACAAACTTAGTGATGTAGAAACAGTAGGGGCTTTAGTAAGAATAGAGATTTTCAAAGGTGTTATTAGACCATCTTTTACAGCATCTTACTATAGACAGCTCAATAAAAACTTCGGTGTTACAGCAAATTATAGCATCATTAATAGAAGCTATCTAAATCTTGGTGTTGGTTTTGTTGCAAACTTTGAACCCCTTCAAGTATATTTTGTAACGGATAATGTTTATGGGATAATTTTCCCTAATAAAGTTCGATATGCGAATTTCCATTTTGGCATTAACTTTATTTTCCCTAGTCATAGTATTAATCGACCCATGATTAATTTATAACACTTCATTATCTTAATAGAGTGATTCTCTTAAAAATATATTTTTATATGACCATCAACGTTTGATATTCAACAATATTATTATTTTATATTAACCCTGATAATTCACAAATAATTCGAATTGAACAGACACATGAGTTTCTTAGCCCAAAAAGAAGTCATCCTAAATGTAAATAAAATTATAAAGTGTAGAATATTTACTTGTTATAATTGTGCGATATTACCAACAGTATATTAATTTCCACGTAAAATCAGCATTAACATTAAAATGCCGCTCTATAAATAACTTCCACCTTCTGAACTTAAACATATCTGCCAAACATTTTCTAAAAAGTTAAACTAACTCCAAGAGCCGGCATAAATGGTAGTTGGTCAACACGCTCATTTGTTACTCTATCGATATAGAATATATTATTTCTATTATAAACATTGGTAACACTAAGAGAAACCACTAATGTAGATTGATCTGAAAATGGGAATCGTCTCTTTATACCAATATCCAAGCGGTGATATAGCGGCAATCGTTTGCTATTTATTGCCCCATAAACAATACCTATTTCTCCATTATTAGTAGTATAATCTGAGCCAATTCCATTCTGGAAATTCATTATCTCATAATTTCCTGCAGTAGGTGTAAATGGAAATCCTGAACCTAAGTTCCACCTAAAATTAATATCCCAGAGCCTTTTATTTCCAAGTGAATAATTAGTAAGAAAGTTTACATTATGACGTCTATCAAAATGAGGAACATAAGTTATCAACCCATCATATCTATGATTAAAAGACAATGAATATACAGCCCAAATATAAATCCGCTTTTTCTGATATTTGAATGACACATCAAAACCTTCAGCATCTCCTTTCTCTATAATAAAATCTTTCTTTAATGCATCTGGCTTATCAATATATTCAGGAGTATCATCAAAAATTTTATTTTTATTCATATTTGTTAACTGATTAAACCACTTATAATAAGCTTCAAAATTAAGAGTTAGATAATTGTTAAAATCATATTCAAAACCAGCAATAAGATGTGTTGATTTTTGTAATTTATGTGTTAGTTTTTCACCATCAAATTCTTTTTGAAGGTTATCGGGACCAGAGATAAATCCATAAAACAAATTCACAACATCTCTGTCGGAAGCAGTACTTATCAGATTTTGAGAATAAATACCTGATGCTGCTTTAATTCTAAAGCTAGGTGAGATATTATACTTCATTGACAAACGAGGCTCTAAAGAGAAGTTTGATAACGAAGCATAATAATGCAATCTAATTCCCGGAACAACAATTAGTTGTGATATTTCGTTTTTACTTCCGGCAAACTTTTTAGCACCAAACAAAAACCTTGATGTTAAGAATCCCGCAATCTCAGTGGTTGACTCCCTTTGGTAAATTGTTCTATTCAATGAGTTACTAAATTGAAAATTAGTTTTAAAACCTTTGATATCTACACCATAATCCAAAGAGTTTTTTTTACCTAAAAAATATTTAAAAGCCAGGCCCATATTAAAGCCCCCCACTTCGCTACTTCTAGGAATACTTGAACCATCATTTAAACTAATAGTATAATCAGAATATGAAATATGCCCTGTTAAAAGCATAGGTGACGAACCTGGTACAACCGTGAACTTCATTCCTCCACCATAGGAATGCCACTCATAATTATTGATAGTCTGATAACTAACTTGATCATTAAAATTAAAACCAAAAAAATCCATTCTATTGCCATTATTGCCATTAAAAGATACTTTTCCATAAAAATCTGCAAAAGTAAATGGCAGCCCATCTCCATTATTTACATATTTATATACCGATTCAGAAGTCTTATCAATATATGATTTCTTAGCAGAAAGCATATATGTAATACTACCGGATTCAGGAGTTTTGGGTTTCACAATTGGCCCTTCAACTAATAATTTTGCACCAAAAGTATTTATATCAATTTTACCGGCAGTTCTATAAGGGTTCCCATATCTGGTAGTAATATCCATAACAGAAGAAATTCTACCTCCATATTCAGCGCCAAAACCTCCTGTATAAACATCTGCATTGCGAATAATATCTACATCAAAAACTGAAAACAAACCAATGGAATGAAATGGATTATAAACTATCATTCCATCAAGTAAGACTAAATTCTGAACAGGAGTACCTCCCCTAATATATAGCTGTCCACCCTGATCGCCAGTAAAAACCACACCAGGCACGACCTGTAAATATTGAGCCAGATCAGCTTGACCACCAATTGTAGGCAGTCGGTTCATAGTTTTAGGAGTCACTCTTACAATGGAAGTAGTAGGGTCAATAAGCGAAGTTTGTCTTTCTGCAGAAATAGTAGCACCTGAAATTTCGTATGCTGACTTTACTAAGAAAAGCTTCTTATTGATAATTTCATTTCCATTTATTGAAATTGGAATACTTAAAGTATCAAAACCTATATAACTAATCGTTAAAATATAATTTCCTTTTGGAATATAACTTATAGTAAAATAGCCATTGACATCAGTAACACCTCCTATATTTGTTCCTTTAAGATAAACATTTGTATAAAGTATAGGCTGGCCTGTAGACTTCTCATAAACAGAACCTCTAATAGTAGCATTTTGAGAAAAAGATATATCAACAAAGCCAAAAACAAAGACTATAATTAACGGGATAAATATCTGTAACTTAATCATTTAATATATTTATTCAATTTATTGTGTGTTCGCCAAATGTAAGAATAATAATTATGTAAAATAAAAAAGTTGTACTAATTAGTACAACTTTTTTATTTTCAATATTCTAATAACTAATGACCTTGCACCTTAGCATCTTCAAGTTGTTTTTTTCTTGCTTTACGAAGCATATATTTATTAGCAAAATCTTCACCCGGCTTAATAAGAATCGCAACTACCAATTTAAGGCCCAGACCTACAATAAAATTATCAGAAAACATTTTATCAATTTGAGGTTCAATAAAAGCTTCTGAAATAATAAAAAGCGCTATAGCAACCATCATAACAATAGTGGCAGCACGCCTACCTATTTTTGCTTCAGTAAGCTGGTCAATAGTTTCATTAAGCTGACTATTTAGCTCAGCTAACTGATTATTCGAATTCTCTAATGCTTCATTAGTTCTATTCAACTTCTTCTGAAGCCTATCACTAATCTTAGTAATTATCTTTACCTGATCAATGAGTTCTTCATAATTCTCAACTATCTTTTTGAACTCAAGTTGCAATTCTAATTTAGAGTATTCACTCCTTTTAAGAAAAGACTTACTTTGTTCAAGATTCTCAATCTCACGTTGATATATACTTTGTTTAGCCATTTATATTAATCCTCTTCTACAGCAATAATTTCAAAAGGCAAGCCACTTACATCTTCATAATCCTCGCCTGTTTCCATCATCTCTTCATCATCTTCCTCATAATACCATTGTACTAATACATCTTTTCCGTCATGTAATATATTCTTCAATCTTTTAAGAACTTCCAAAATATACTTTGAAGAGCTTGTATTAAAATATTCAAGATTAATTTTAGCTATAACTTTTTCGGGGGCTTCAGCAGCATAAGAGTCAAGCCATAATAACACTGGATTAAAGAACTCAAAAGTATTTTCAGGGATAGATCTTCCAGAAATCTTTAATATTCCAGATGCAGCATCAAAATCAATTTCTGGAGTTTGTTTTGTTCCTTCTATATTTAAATTATCCATCTTCGTAATTTTATTTATAATTAATAAATGTAAATTCTATTTTTTCTTAGCAACTTTAACAGTCAAGTCAAAAAATGATAGTTCGTCATTAACTTCGGTAAAGTTATAATCAAGTTTTTGACCTGATTTACGAGCCATATCAATCATACCTAAATCAGCTCCTCCTTTATCCGAAATCCTGTTGTTATCAAGTATTTCTCTGTAATATTTTCTTAATTCTTCTTTTGATAAAGAATTAACTCTATCTATTCGTTCTTTAAGACGTTTTATTTCTTTATTTTTGATATAATTACCAGTCAAAATAAAATAATAATCTTCATTAAAGGAAAGCTCCAACATTGCTCGCCTGGTATGAATTTGACCAGGCACCTCAGGCTCTGAGTGGTGATACAAATTTTGCATACACTCTACAAGGACGTTAAATATCTTTTTTCTAACACTTCCCTTTTCTGCAACGGCATCTAACCTTGTTTCCATTATTTGAAGAACCATATTGATTATATCCGATGTTATTTCGCCTTTAAAGGATAACATAATATGATTATCCATCATTTTACGAAACTTTTCATAAGTATTCATATCAAAAATTTTATGAATTATTTAAAGCCACTAATTTATAAAAAAAAACTATTTATATCTCACTATATTAAAAACAAATGCCAATTACTAAAACATCATCTATTTGTTCATGCTCCCCTCTCCACTCAATAAATTGTTTATCAAGTTTTTGCAATGCATTTTCGGAGTTCATATATGGCAATTCCAACAAAAGATTTTTAAACCTTTTAGACATAAACTTCTTCCCTTTTTCTCCACCAAATTGGTCAATATAACCATCTGTAGTGATATAAACTCTGTCACCTGCTTCCATCTGCATCCTCTTAGTTGTAAAATTTAAATTCATTCTATCAGACATACCGATAGGCATTCTATCTGCTTTTACCTCTATGAGTCTATCATTAAAAATGGAGTAATTAAAATCATAGTTTAGCACTGATTTATTTACAGGATATTTTTTGACAACATACATTGAGTTATATGCGCCAGCGTAATCAATTATTTTATTTTCAGTATCAATAGAAAGCAATGCTATATCTAAACCATCTTTTGTTTGCATATCGCCACTTTGCTTCAGGTCATTGATAATGTCATATCTCAAACTATCAAGAATTCTAGCTGGATCGGTAATTTGTTTCTCTTTAACAATTTTATTTAGCGAACTAATGCTTATCATACTCATAAAAGCACCTGGTACACCATGACCTGTACAATCTGCAGCTGTAACAATAAGTCTATTGTTATGAAATGTATTCCAATGGAAATCACCACTAACTATATCTTTGGGTCTATAATAAATAAATGAAGAGGCTAACAATTCATTCATTTTTGTTTGTGGCGGCATTATTGCCCTTTGAATTCTTCTTGCATAGTTTATACTATCGGTAATATCCTTATTCTTTTTAGCAAGAAGTTGATTTTTCATCCTAACTTCTACTGTTCTTTCTTTTACTTTGCTTTCCAGTTCAGCTTTTTCTTTTAATAATTGGCGTTCTCTAATTTTTACAAATAAAACTATAGAAATAATAAGTACAACTATTGCAATAGTATAAAACCATATTGTTTGCCAAAACGGAGGTAAAATAGTAAATCTGTACTGCTGTGGATGATTATTCCAAATACCGGAGTTATTTCTTGCCTTAACCTCAAAAACATACTCACCCGGAGGTAATGCCGGAAAATTTGCATAGGTCTGTTTCGTCAGTGGTTGCCATTCTGTTTCAGCTCCAAGCAATCTAACTTTATACTGCACTTCAGAAGCATCTGAAATACATATGGCTTTATAATCAATAAGTATTGAATTATTGTTATATTCAAACTTAGCACCTTGTTTTAATGGCCAATCTTGAAGATTAACTCTTAGTCGCTTAATATTAATAATAGCCGGCTTATAATTTACAAATAAATTATTTGTTTGAATTAATGTCAACCCTAAAGCAGTACCACATAATATATTGCCATTCTGAGTTTTATAAAATGCATTTGGTTTAACTTCTATACCAACAAAACCCTCCTTAGGACCAAAGGAACCTATAATTGAATCTGTAAGGTTTATTTTATTAAGCCCCCTATTTGTTCCAATAATAATATTTCCTTTCTCATCACTACTCAATGCTGTAATTAAGTTAGAGAGCAAACCATTATCTATACTATAATGCTCGAATACTTTTTTTCCTTTCAAATGAAATAATCCAAGGCCTTGTGTTCCTACCCACAAGTCCTTTTCATTTCCTAAAAAGCATGTTGGTGTAATTTGTACTCCAATATCATACTTAGATATCTTGCTACCATCAATTCTTGAAATACCTTTGTCCTGATGTCCAATCCAAACAGTAGCATTATCATCACAATACAATGAAGAAATGTCATTATTTTGCAATCCATTTCCCTGTGTTAAAATATCTGTCTTATTATTTTTTGGTTCAAAATAAATTAGTCCTCCATTACTTCCAATCCAAATATTGCCCTCTTTATCAATCTCTAAAGCTGTAACATTGGGTACTTTATTTGATTGTAGTATTAGCATATTTGGATAGTAAGGATACTCTATTTTTTTAGTAGTATAATTGTACATCGACAAACCGCCACCGAAAGTTCCAATCCAAATATTTTTATCTTTATCTATTTTTAAAGATCTAATATCATTTGATTGCAGATTAATATCATCTTTATAAAACGCTTCTATATCTTTTTGCCCGTCAGTTGTTATGTACTTAAACAGCCCCACATTTGTACCAAACCAAGAAACATTAACTGAAGTTTTCACTATTGCATTTACTTGTAAAGGCTTATCAGAGATAAATTTCCTGTAATTTATAAATCCATCTCCCTTATAAATAGCAAGTCCTTTTGAATAAGTCCCAAAAAGAATATTCCCTTCATAATCTTGATAAATTGTATTAATCTTATTATCCGGTAACCCATTTTCTATATTGTAATTACTAATTTTTGAATTCTTAAATCTATTTACACCACCTCCAAAAGTTGCTACCCATATAGCACTATCCCTACTCTGGTAGATATAACTGACAAAATTCATTGCTAAACCATCCCTTTTGTCATAGATAATAGGCTTTGTATTAATATCTTTGTAATAATAAAGACCGCCATTAAAAGTACCTACCCAAATTCCATTACTATTATCCTCGAATACTTTAATAATATTGAAATAATGTGGCCAAGCAAAAAATTGATCATTTACAAATTCATATTCATTTACTTTTTTATTAAAGAATTTTACACCGTATCTAGTAACAAATAGCATTCCCAACGAATTAGTATTACTCATTGAAAATATAATATTGCCTAATCCATCACTTGCCATTAAGTGTTTCTCTATAAAGAATTTATCAGTAGACGTATTTACTACATAAACTCCACTTTCTGATGTTGAAATCCATATATTATTAGTACTATCTTCTACAAAATCAGTAATGTCACCCGACACGCTATCCAAATCAAAAGTTTCAAACTTATTATTTCTATAAATAGTAACACCTCCGGCAAAATGCCCAATCCAAATATTTTTATGAGAATCGATAAATATTTTAGATACACCTAATGGAGCTACTCCATCTTCAACACTATAATTTGTAAAAGTCTCACCATCAAATCGTGATAACCCACTAGAGGTGCCAAGCCAAATATAGCCATCATCACTTTGAACAATAGCCTTTACTTTAGAATCAGGTATTCCTTCATGAACACCAAAAGTATCGAAATAATATTCTTGAGAATAAATATTTGACGAAAATGAAATAAAAAGTAAAACTGTGAAAAATACCTTTAAAAAAATGTGTGTTTTCATTGAAATCTGAATTATGTGACCATAAAAAAAAGGAGAAAGATACACTTTCTCCTTTAAAAAATTATAAGTTACTTATTTTCGTATGAAAAAGAATGTACCATTTTCGTCTGCCAAACCATCAATCTTTCCAAATTGAGGTTCTTGTTGTTTGTTTTTAGCAACAGCTTTCTTAACTTGCAATACTATACTTTCAATATCTATACATGAATTTGGATTATGAATTAACGAATTTGCAAATGTTTTTGTAAACTGAGAATTATCTGAAGCTAATTCGTATCCTGCCGATGAAAACACCTGTGAAGACTTAAATTTTGTAGCTTTCCAATCACTACAGTCTCTTTCTTTAATGTCAGATCTCATTGCCTGATAAAATGATGGTCCTGACTCACAAGCATCAGTAATAACCAAGGTGTGTGTTATAACATTACTATATGATTGTAACGCAGCCTTTAAGTTATTAATATTAAAGTATGTAAACTCATCATCTGTTTTTCCATCAACAGGCACCCAGTAACCATTATTATTTAAAAATTTACCATGACCAGCATACCAAACAATTATTGAGTTAACATGATTTTTTATCACCATATCTCTTAGTTCTATGGAAAAAAACTTTTCCATTTGAGATTTGGTCATATCTCTTTTTGTAATAATATTATTAATACTATATTTATGCAAAGCAGCCTTCATCATAGAAATATCTTTGGTAGGGCCATCTAAAGATGCAAATGTCTCATATTTAGAGTTTTCAATAAAAACAACCCATGTTTTTCCCATTGGATTATCAACAGCTATTTGTGCTCCTTCTCTATTCAGGATATACTCAGAAACAGTTTTATTACCAAATATATCAGTCACTTCAAATGTAATCTTCTTCTTATTAACGATACTAATAGTAGCAGCAAAACTCGGATTCAAAGCTGATGGGATATAGGAGGCGCTCACACTATCTATTAGAATACTTGCGATTCTACTTTCATCACTAATAGTACCTTCAATATATAGTGTTGCTCCTTCACTTTCAAGATAAATCTGTCCATCATCAGATGCAAGAGGTTGAATAAGGAATATTTCAGGTTTACCAACTTCAGTCCTTAAGATAGGATATGTTTTTGTAAGAACATTATCATATACGTCAACAGCAGAGAATCTAATTTCGTTTTTATCTTTTACATTAACATCTGCAACAAATTCATTTTTCTTAGAAGTTGAATCAAAACTAACAGATTCACCATTAATGCTAAATGATTTTATTGGGCTAGCATCATCAACTCTACCAACTATTTTTTGTTTTTCAACACCCTTAACTATCTGCATTTTACCATTCTCAGTAACATAAGGCTCACTGATAGTCAATTTTGGTTTATCGTTTTCTCTTTTTAGCTCAAACAACCTCTTATGAGCATCATCGAGCATAGCTATTGCAGCAGAATCTTTTAGGTTTAAAGCATCTAGTTGCTCATAATCTGTAATTGCTTTATCATAGGAGTGTATTGCCTCATAAGAAGCAGCTCTTTTAAAATAAGCCAAATAATAATCTTCATCAATATCAATGACACTAGTAAAATCATTTATTGCATTCGTATGCATATTAAAGTCATAATATATTTCACCTCTTTTGTAAAACACATCCTTTAAATTTTCATCTTCCGGATGCAAAACAATAATCTGTGACAAGTCTGCAATAGCCTTCATATAATCAACTTTCTTATAATAAGCTAGTGCCCTAATCCAATATGCATCTCTTGATCTCTGGTCAATATTTAATGCAGAATTTGCTGTAGAAACAGTTTGGTCATAAAGGTCTTGATAATAATAAGAATTGGCTAAACCTATATATCCAATGATATTATTCCTATCATAGGTTATTGCAAGCTGATAATTATTTTGAGCGGCTTTATAATCCTTCTTATTGTACAATATTTCAGCTTTATCATAATATGTAAGGAAGTTCTTTTTTATATCAATGGCCTTATTTGCAGTTTCTAATGCTTCATCAATTTTTCCTAAATTACTTAATGACCAAATTTTAATATGGTATAAATTAAGTAATTTCTTATCACGTAATAAAGCCAGGTTAGCATTTTTAATAGCCCGCTCATATTGTTTCAAATCATAAGAAAGTTCAGCTGCTTTCTTAGTATACTCCTCTTCCTTAGGGTCAAATGTTGATGCTCTTTCATAATCAATAAGAGCTTCTTCTGCCTTACCCAATTTCTCATAACACTGAGCTCTCGCCACATAAGCATTAACGTAACTAGGGTTTAATTCCAGTGATTTTGTATAACTGTCTATTGCATCTTGATACTTCTCAGCTTTTTGAAGCTCTCGTGCTGCTTTATAAATTTTCTTCGGACTTTGAGCAAATGCTGTAGATACTGATAAGATAAAAGCCAAGAATAAGATTGTGTAAACTTTCATAATAATAATCTAAATAAAAAATAAACAATGTAATCTATAAATATTTCCAATATTTCTTGATGACAAATATACAAAAAAACACATGTCATGTCAATAACTTATGGTGCTATTTATGAAAAACAGGTAAAAATACCATAAAACTACCGTCTAATAACAAGGAAATTACTTAAAAATTTCTAAAACAATATGATGCAAACACTTTTCTTCTCAATTTTAGAAATTACAAATTAACGAACCAAGCTTCCAACTTTTTCTCCGGAAATCACTCTTGAGAGTTCACCTTTTTTATTCATATCAAATACACAAATCGGAAGATTGTTTTCTTCACAAAGGGTAAAAGCTGTTAAATCCATTATGGCTAATTTTTTATCATAAGCATCTTTAAAAGAAATCTCCTCAAATTTTATTGCGTCTTCAAATTTTTCAGGATCTTTATTATAAACACCGTCAACTCGAGTTCCTTTCAGAATAACATCAGCTTCTATTTCAATAGCACGTAGAGCACTGGCAGTATCTGTGGTAAAAAATGGATTGCCTGTTCCGCCACTAATAATAACTATTTTTCCTTCATCCATATAATCATTTGCTCTTTTTCGGCTCATTTTTTCAGCAATAGGATTAATTTCCAGGCCTCCAAGAAGCTTTGTTGACACTCCGGTTTTTTCAATAGCTCCTTGTATCGCCATAGAATTAATAACCGTAGCCAGCATTCCCATATAGTCACCTTGCACTCTATCCATACCTTGGGCTGCACCACTAAGACCTCTATAAATGTTACCTCCACCAATAACTATTGCTATTTTAACGCCTTTATCGTAAGCCAACTTTATTTCGTTTGCATATGAATCTAATCTATGAGAATCAATACCATATTGTTGATTACCCATTAGGGCTTCTCCGCTCAATTTTAGTAATATTTTTTTGTATTTAAGCATAATAGAATATTTATATTAATGTGCTCAAAAATAATATAATATTAGATTATAACGATATATTTTTAGATTAAATATTAAATCTGTCATATATTAATGGCAATTATAATAGGAGCAAAATTTCTATATTAGTAAGAATATATTCACTAATAATCACTATTAAAATAAAGATTAGCCGCAGTGGGCTAAAGAAGCTAAAAGAGGTTATAATAAACAAAAAACCGCCAAGTAAAAACAAGGCGGTTTAGAATATATTATTTATAAGATTAAGCTAAAGCTAATCTATAAAATCCGGTAACAGTTAAATCTTTATTAGCAGATTGTAAATATTGCTCAACAGACATTTTATTATCACGAACAAATTTCTGAGCTAATAGAGTATTTTCTCTGTAAAATTTATTAAGTTTACCCATAGCAATTTTCTCTAACATAGCTTCAGGTTTACCTTCTTGGCGAGCTTGATCTTTTCCAATCTCAATTTCTTGTTCGATAGTTTTAGAATCAACTCCATTTTTATCAAGTGCAATAGGAGCCATAGCAGCAATTTGCATATTAACTTCTTTACCTATCGTTTCTATATCCTCAACATCTGCCATATTCATTCCCATAATAGTAGCCAAACGGTTACCAGGGTGAATATAAGCAAATACAATAGGAGCTTCGATAACTTGATACTCAACTATCTCTATCTTCTCACCAATCTTAGCTAATTGTTCAAGAACAATATCACTGATAGACTTTCCGTCTATTAAAGTAGCCTTAAGCTCGTCAACATTAGCAACTTTGTTAGCTACGGCAGTATCAACAAGGGAATTAACAAAATCAATAAAATCTTGGTTTTTAGCCACAAAATCAGTTTCGCAGCTTACTCTAAGTACAGCACCAAAAGTTTTGTCATCAGAAACCTTAGCAATAATTACACCTTCAGAGGCATCTCTGTCAGCGCGTTTTGCGGCAACTTTTTGTCCATGTTTACGAAGATATTCAATCGCTTTCTCTTTATCACCATCAGCCTCAACAAGGGCTTTTTTACAATCCATCATTCCTGCGCCAGTAGCCTTACGCAGTTCATTAACTTCAGCAGCAGTTATTTTTGCCATCGTATTAAAATCTTTAATTATTAATCAATTATTAAGCTTCTTTATTATCTTCTGTTTCAGCATCTAATTTAGCAGCTTTTTTAGCTTGCGCCTTAGCTTGGTCGCTAGCTCTTTTCTCTCTTTCCAACTTACGTTCTGCAAGACCTTCTTCCACAGCTGTTGCAATAACATCAATAATTAGAGAAATCGATTTAGAAGCGTCATCATTAGCTGGAATTACGAAATCAACATCATTAGGATTTGAATTAGTATCCACAATTCCAAATACAGGAATATTAAGCTTATGAGCCTCAGTAACGGCAATTTTCTCTTTCATTATATCAACCACAAAAAGTGCTGATGGAAGACGAGTCAAATCAGAGATAGAACCGAAGTTCTTTTCTAGTTTAGCACGTTCACGAGTCAACTGAAGACGTTCACGCTTAGAAAGGTTTTTATAAGCTTCATCCTTCATCAACTTGTCAATTGTAGTCATCTTACGAACTGCTTTACGAATAGTAGCAAAGTTAGTAAGCATTCCACCTGGCCAGCGCTCAGTAGCATATGGCATTCCTGTTTTTGCTATTCTTTCAGCAACGATATCTTTTGCTTGCTTTTTGGTAGCAACAAATAAGATTTTCTTTCCTGATTTAGCAATTTGTTTTGCTGCAGCCGCAGCTTGATCTAAAAGAACGATAGTTTTATGAAGGTCAATGATATGAATACCATTTTTTTCCATAAAAATATAGGGAGCCATATTTGGGTTCCATTTACGTTTCAAGTGACCAAAGTGTACACCTGCATCCAGCAAGTCATCAAATGTTGTTTTTGACATTTTTATAAATTTAAATTGTTTACATTCTGTTTAACCACAACCTCCGAGTAGCCTAAACAAATAGAGTCTCGGAAGTTTAGATACTAAACAAATATTTTTGATTAACGTTTTGAGAATTGGAAACGCTTACGAGCTTTTGGTTGACCTGGTTTCTTACGTTCAACCATACGTGGGTCACGACGCATCAAACCTTGCTCTTTAAGCAATGGGCGATATTCCTCATCAATTTGAACTAAAGCACGAGAGATAGCAAGGCGCATAGCCTCTGCCTGACCTTTTATTCCTCCACCTGTAAGATTAACTTTAACGTCATATTTCCCTAAATTATCAGTAATTTCGAATGCTTGAGTAGCAATATACTGCAATGTTCCTGTTGGAAAATACTCTTTATAATCACGTTTATTAACAGTGATTTGTCCACTACCTGCACTCATATATATACGAGCAACAGCAGTTTTTCTACGACCTATTACATTAATTACATCCATGCTTATTTAAGTTCATTAAGGTTCAACAATTGAGGCTTTTGAGCTTCGTGTGGATGCTCGGAACCTGCGAATACAAATAAATTACGAAATAATTGTCTTCCTAATTTATTTTTTGGCAACATACCTTTTACTGCTTTCTCTACTACTGCAGTAGGTTTTTTTGCTAATAATTCTGCTGGAGTTGCAAATCTTTGCCCCCCTGGATAACCAGTATGACGTACATATTGTTTGTCAGTCATTTTTTTGCCCGTCAATACAAATTTCTCTGCATTAATTATAATTACATTATCTCCACAATCCACATGAGGAGTAAAATCTACTTTGTGCTTTCCACGTAAAAGAAAGGCTGCTTTTGAAGCCAATCTACCTAAAGTAGCACCTTCAGCGTCTAACACAACCCAATTTTTGTGAGCAGTTTCTTTATTCGCTGAAACAGTTTTATAACTTAAAGTATTCATTCGTTCTGCTTTAAATTTTTAATAATAAATTAAATATCTCATCTCATTATGACTTGCCTTTGGGCAAAAAAACACCGGCAGTCTGCGCACCATCGCTGACATCTTTCTCTAAATTCCGGCATAAAACAAGCCAATAAACGAGCTAATTTCCTAACTTTCAGTAAACTATCACTTCTACTAAAAATTGGGCTGCAAAAGTAGAACTTATTTTTTTAACAGCCAAAACTTTATGACACTTTTTTATCATAATTTTCAACTTAATTATTTGATTGATAATTTATACCAATAGCTGATTATCAATATTTCTATTTTTATGACTTCTTTACTTCATTCAAAAGTTTCTTTACATCAAAAAATAAACCCGCAGTCATAAATGCACCTACTGTAATACCCAAAATTCCATGTATATCAATATTTTGTCCTACAAAAAATAAATTTGGAACTTTTGTATAGGGTGCGATATGTGTTCGAATGGGGTCTTTTGAATTACGAATAATACCATATAATGAGCCTCGTGGAGAATTTGTATAATGCTCGTAAGATAATGGTGTGCTTACCTCATAATACTTAATTTTATTTCTTAGTCCCGGATGATTTTTCTCCAACAAATCTAAGAATTTATTTCCCATCTGTTGACAAAAATCATAGTACGATTGTGGTCTGCTTTTATGTTTTGTACCGGCCCATTCCTCTACAAAACTATAATCCATAGGGCTTATTGCAGTAATACCTTCAGCATAAGTGGAATTTTTAGTAGAACTTTGTGTTATCATCATAAAAGTCTTTGGCCATGTTGGCTCTATATTTTCCTCTGACCAAATATCATCATCACTAAAATAGTATGAGTTATACCTATGATTTTTAAAAGAATTGGGCTTTAAAACAATATAAATAGAAAAAACAGAATATGTATTCTCTAAACTTTGAATTCTCATTCTATAAGCCTTTCGAATTTTATCTTTAGGAATCATATCTAATGTTACAGATGGATGAACATTTGAAATATAATTATCTGCAATAATCTCTTCACCATTATTTAATACTGCTGTTTTAATTTCTTTTCCTTCTCCAAAAGTAAAATGAGAAACTTCAGCATTTGTACGCACTTCACAATTTCCCGCTTCAATTTTTTCCAGCAATCGGTAAGCCAATTGAGAAGCACCACCAACAAATCGGTACGAACTTGACAAATATGAATTTAGTATTAATGCATGAACATAATAAGGAGTAGTTTCACTATTACCTGCATATACCAAATTAGAAGCTGCAAGTACATTCTTTAGTTCTTGATTTTGAGTTATACCATCTAGAAATTCTCCAACACTTTGGTATAAATGCTTCTCTTCTAATTTTATTTCTACTCCTTTCGAAATATCAAGTGAATACATTGGATAAGCTTCTCCAACTTTCCTTATTTCGTCAACATATTTTTGAATTTCTCCTCTATTTTCGGGAAAATAATTACTCATTACATTTACAAAATTATCATATCCTTGTCCATAGCAATAGGTTTTACCATTGGATTCGAAAGTAATTTTATCAAATGCATTTACATCCAGTTTTTCTATATTGAGTTCATCAACAATTCCCAAATATTTAAAATATTGATACAAATTCTGCCCCTTTTCAATACCTCCTATATAATGCGCACCGGTATCGAAATTAACACCCATTCGGCTAAAACCTTGTATTGCTCCGCCCAGTTGTTTTTCTTTCTCAAGCAATATTACTTTTTGCCCTTTTTTATTTAATATTTGAGCCATAATAAGCCCTCCTATTCCACCACCAATTATAGCAAAGTCGTATTTATTCATATACAAAGTTATTATTTCTCTTTTACCTCATTATGTCTTATCTCATATACTATATTAGATAAATGCTTACTCTCATTCAATACTTTAAAACTACAATTCATCTGAGAAGCTGTTTCTCTTATTAACTGCGAAGATATAAAATCCATTTCACTAAATTTTGCCTTATTAAAACCAATTCCTGTTGACATTTTTTCGGTAAACTCAGTTCCTTTATGTTTTTCTTCTAAATCAGTATTAGCATCTCTAATAATGATTTTACCATTTGGATTAAGATGTTTTATACAGTTTTTGATTAATACAATTTGCTTATCTCTGTGGAAATAATGCAAAGTATCTAAGATAAGGAATACATCAGCCTGTTCTAACTCAAATTTAGTAACATCACCATGAATAAATTTTACACTATCAGGTCTTATAGCTGAATTCCGAGCTACTTTTATTTTCTCCTCATCAAAATCAACACCAATTATCTCTCTTTTCTTACTAATCATTCCTAACATTAAATCCAGGAATCCATAACCACAACCAAGATCAATTATTTTTGCATCTCTAGGCACCCAAGAATCAAAAGATTTATATTTTTCCTCCATCCTGAATTTCACCTTAAAATACCACTCTAAGACAGGACCTTTATACAAGAAATTTCTTCTTAATTTCAAAGAGTAATAATTTACACCGGCAACTTCCTTTCGAAGCTCTTCATAATTACTCCTATAATATTGTGTCATATTTTTTGCTACAGCAGCTACACTAACATCATATGGAAGCTCAGATATTTCAATTCTTGGCATAATTTTTAAACTAATTTTCCCGGAGAAAAGGAAGAATTCACCTTTACGCAAAGTTTCATTTACACCATGAATAATTATTGGCAATATTGGCAAACTCAATTCTTTAGCCATCATAAAAGCACCTTTATGAAAACGTCTAATATCTCCATTAATACTTCTGGTACCTTCGGGAAAAACCATTAACGAATATCCATACTTAAGCTTTGTTTTGATATCCTCCATCATATTTTCATAACCAGCAAATGCAGGATAATAATCAGCATAACGAAGAATTGCTCCCCAAAGCCAATGTTTCCAAACTCTTTCATTGGTAACTATCAATATTTTAGGATGAAGCAACAACATCAGCATTATATCAATAACCGATTGATGATTACTAATAATAATAGCCGGTTCTTTAAATTTCTCCTTATAATCATTTATTATTTTAATAGGGATGCTTGGATGTAAAAAGATATGCGCTGAAAAGAATTGCACCAAATAATGAAATGCAAATTTCTTTTGTCGTTTTGGAGCAGGAAAAATAATAAACAATGGAACTAATAATGTTAACGTTATCGATCCTGTTACATATATTACAAAAAACAAAATTGAAGTAAGTGTATCAGTAAAAGTAATCACTTTCTCTCTTGGCTTAGCATTCTTCCATTCCGTAATCCAGCGAAAAGCTGCAGGTAATATTGTAAATGTAATAATTACAATAGTGCTTATTCCTACTATTGATGTAAGTGCAATAGAATGCATAGCCGGATGTTTTGCAAAAACTAATACTCCTATTCCTATTATTGATGTTAACGCACTTATCAGTATCGAGGCTCTGTATGCATTAGATTGCTGTTCTCCATATTTATGTTTTAGAATCAAAGAACGAAGATAAAATACGCTATAATCGATTCCCAGACCAAATACAAAAGATAGTATAATAACATTAAATATATTAAACTCGATACTAAAAATATTCATAATAGCTAATATCCATAGCCAACTGATAATTACCGGAGCAAAACTTATTATTGCCAACTCAATTCTGCCATAACTTATAAGAAGTATTAAAAAAACCAAGCCCAAAGAATAGAATGCCAATTTATCAAATCCAATTTTAAGTTTATTAAGTAATGTTTTGGTAAAATAAAGTTTATCTACAATTTGCACTTTGGAATTTTTGAGATTTTTTATAATAGCATTCTGGGTTTCCTCATTTTTCGAAACATTAAGCTGACATAAAACATAGGTCTTATTATCAAATTCTACTACAAAATCTTTAACAAATTCTTTGAATAAAGGACTATCTTCCGGTTCAACGGGTTTAAAAGATTTTCCCAGCCACTTCTCGAATGCAAAAAATGCTGTTGGTTTAAAGCCATATTTATTAATTTGCTTTTGCAGAATTGCCAAAACAGCTAATTTTTTATTAGGAGTCCAATACTTATTCCACTTTTCAATTCTCTCATTCTGCTTCTTTACAGAGGGTGTTAGTAAAGCAGTATTTATTTCATAGTTGGTTAATTTTTGTCTATTAAGATTAGTTATCACACTTTGAATTTCTTCATTATGTCTCAAAGCTTCTTCTAAATTATAACCACAACTTGCAACAAACATATTACGACTACTATCGAGGCCAATCAAACTATTTATTGATTTTTCAGACTGCTGAAGAGATTTATTCATATAATTATTATCACTTAAATCAGACGTAAAATGACTTTCGTGATCCATAAAAATAAACACTACAGTAATCAACAACACCCCAATAAAAAAATATTTTTTTCTACTGAAATCAATAGCTGCAACCCTATCAATAATATTTAGCTTTTTGTTGCTCTTTGGCAGCTTTCCAGGAAGAAGCATTGGAAATAAAAACAAGGACAAGAAAGCACTAAACAATATACTTATCCCAAGAAACATACCCAAATCAGATATCACTTTTGACTCAAGAGCTGTAAGACTAAAAAAAGCGGCAGAAGTGGTTAATGCACTTATTAGTATTGGCTGTCCAACCTCAGCAAACAGCTTTGATAAGTCTTGATTATTACGATAATGACCAAAAATATGTAGACCATAATCAACTGATATCCCAAGAAGTACCGAACCAACCCCTAATGATATTAATGATATTCCACCTTGGATTAAAGAAACTAGTGCTAAAGAAAAAATTGCTGCAATAAAAGTTGGTAGAAATATTATAATAACTGATCTCTTAGACCTATAATAGTAACTAATAAGAAATACTAATAATACCAAAGCTAAAGATACTGTCAGAACAATGTCTTTCTTTATTTGATTAGCATTTGAAGCTGCCACCAATGGACCTCCAAAATAATGAACAACAACATTATCAAAGTCTTTGTAAGAATTCAGCCTTTGTAATATTCCAGACAACTTTTTGTCAAATCTATTTATTAAAGCCGTGTTTTGACTATTTTTTAAATCTATAAATATCAGTAAATTAGCTTTATCAGCACTAAAAATATAATTATCAATCAGTTGAAAACCATTAACCTCTCTAAAACTATTTAACTTTGCAGTAGCCAATCTGTTAATACTAAGTGGATCTTTAAGAATAAACTTTTTAAAACCAAAATTGGCAGGTGAAGTAAGAGCCCTATAATTAGCTGACATGCTTTTTATAATCGACTGCTCGGAGATTATTTCATCCAATTTAATATAATCAGAATCCTCTAAAAATATTGGCAAATGATCAAACATAAAATCCAAACTAGAAAGCATTTCTGCTGAATTCATCTTAGACTTTACATCCTTTATAATGCTTGAATCTAAAGTATTATTTATATTAAAAGTTAACGAATCGGCATATTGCGTTAAGACAGAGGTGTTTAGTTCATTTTTATTATTTATCCTTATAATAATTTTATCGGCCAAACTACTATGAGAAAAAATATTGCTTATTACTGATATTTCGTTATCATTTGGAGCAAGATCATTAATGTTCTCTTCAAATTTCATCCTTGAAATAAGAAATAAGGCAGCAAATATTAATACTCCAATAATAGAGTAGAAAACTAATTTTCTTTTATGAAACAGGCTAAATATGTTATATAAAAATTGGTTCAATAATAATAAAATAAAGATAAAAAAATGTGTCTATGAATATTTTAGCAAAATTATAGAAAAAAGGACTTGTGTAAATTTATTTTTATCCTCATATTATTAATTCCAAATAATCTTCTTTTTTTTAATTTAGCTTCAAATAAAGAAATAAAAACAGTTTTGGAAAATAATTTTAATAGCCATAATATGATAATTATCATATTATTACATTTATTACATTATCAAAAATATTATATTACAAAACAAAAAAATCTCAGTCATAAAAAAAAATGCGAAAAATCATAAAATGATTAGCATTTTCCCATTTAAAGCTAATAAAGAATAATTCTTAACAAGAACTTATATAACTGTTATTATGTTACTTATATAATATATCAATAACAACATCCATTATCTATACATTTGTATATCAACTATTTATATGATTATCGAAAAAAACGTCATGATTTTCATTTTTAAGTTAATATAACATATTTTTGTGAGGTATTTTAAAACACTTATATGTGAAATCACAAAGAGTCTTTATATAAAGAATCTTTATGTATTATAAAACTCCAATATTTTGATATTAATAAGCAATATTAAATTTAGTTATTAGAAGTACTATGCTATAGATTTTGCTTTTCAAAACAGACTAACTTATAAATAATAATTTTATGAAAACAAACAGGAGACAGTTTATAAAAATTGCTGGACTAGGAACAGCAGGGATAGCTGTAGCCGGGTCAGTATTAGGATCCGTAGGTAAAGCAGCAGAAAAAAGTCTCTCAACTTCAGATTCAGAGAGTAAACTGACACGAACACCTACATATTGCGAAGTATGTTTTTGGAAATGTGCTGCCTGGGTATATAAAGATGACCAAGGCAATATCAAAAAGCTTATTGGTAACGAAACTGACATGCATGCCAGAGGCAAACTTTGTCCACGGGGTACTGGGGGATTAGGGATGTATCAAGATGAAGACCGTTTAAAAAAACCTTTAATCCGTAGAAACAAAACCGACAACAAATTTGAGGAAGTAAGTTGGGAAGAAGCTTTCGATTTTATTGCCAAGAAAATGAATGGCATAAAGAAAGATTATGGCAAAGAAAACATGGCTTTATTTGTTCATGGTGCTCCTGCCAAACATTTTGAATATTTATTTAAAGCCTTTGGTAATGAAAATCATTCAGAACCAGCTTATGCACAATGTGCAGGTCCTAGAGAAGCTGGCTTCTTTGCCACCTTTGGTTCAGGAGTAGGCTCACCAGAACCTGCAGATATGCAAAATTCAAAATGTATCGTTTTCATTGGTAATCATATTGGAGAAAACATGCATAACTCTTTTGTACAAGAAGTATCAACAGCCATTGATAATGAAGCCAGTATTATTGTTGTTGACCCAAGATTATCAACTATAGCGGCAAAAGCAACTCATTGGTTACCAATAAAACCAGGTACCGATATAGCTTTATTATTAGCTTGGATGCATGTATTGATTTATGATAATATTTATGATAAAGAATATATTGATCAATACGCATTTGGTTTTGAAGAGTTAAAAGCACATGTTGCCAATTATACTCCTGAGTGGGCAGCAGGTATTACTACTATCGATCCCGAATTAATCAGAAAATCAGCACACACTATGGCTGCTGCTGCTCCTGCAGCCGTTATCCACCCAGGTCGTCACACCACTTGGTATGGTGATGATACCCAGAGAGAAAGAGCTATGGCAATAATAAATGCACTATTAGGAGCATACGGTCGTAGAGGCGGAATGTATATGGGAGTAAGAAAAAGGCTTCCTAAATTCCCTGTTAAAGCTGAATTCCCAGAACCAGAATGGTCATGGCAAGATATTACTAAGGATAAATATAAAAATGCAGCAGTTGGTTTAACTAATGTATTAATTGATGCAAGTTTACCAAATTTTCCTAAAAAGCATCAAATTAAAGGTTGGTTTATTGCAGGAACAAGCTTTATAAATACTATTCCTGACAGAAAGAAAATGTTTGAGGCCATGGACAATCAAGATTTGATTGTTGTTGTTGACACCATGCCAATGGAAATGACTGGATATGCAGATGTAGTATTACCTGAATGTACTTACCTTGAACGTCACGATTATGCACGTGCAGGTAAAAACAGAATTCCACAAATTGCATTCCGTATGCCTGCAGTTGAACCAAAATATGATTCCAAACCAGCATGGTGGATAGCTCGTGAACTAGGCATCAAATTAGGGTTAAAAGAATTTTACCCTTGGAAAGATCTAGAAGAAGTGCTTGATTGGCAATTTAAACAAGTTGGAACATCATTAAAAGAAATGAAGAAAATAGGTGTTAAAACCTTTGAAGCTGACGAATCCATTTATTTGTTGCCACACGAAGATTTTGAATTTAATACCAATACCGGAAAAATAGAGCTTTATTCTACAGACTTTGCAGAAAAAGGTTATGACCCACTACCAAAATTTACTCGACATGAATCCCCAGATCCAGGATTTTATCATTTAGTTTACGGTAGAGCTCCAATGCACACTTTTGGTCGTACTCAAAACAATCCCTATTTGTATGACTTAAGAGAAACAAACAATGTATGGATAAACCCCAAAACGGCAAAACTATGGGGAATAGAAAACGGAAATGAAATTTGGCTACAAAATCAAGATGGAGTAGTAAGTGAGTATTCTGCAAAAGCACGACTTACTGAAAGAATCCGACCTGATTCAGTATATATGGTTCATGGATTTGGACATTCAGATTCACGACTATCAAGAGCAAAAGGAAGAGGAATAAACGATCTTCCTCTAATTACAAACATTAAAATTGACCCTGTAATGGGAGGAACAGGGATGCGTAATAACTTTGTTACTTTCTTACTAGAAAAACCAAAAAAAGAAGTCACCGAGACTTCAACAGATAAAGCACCGGCGAACAAAACTACAGTAAAAGACACAATTAAAGAGGAGGTTAAATCATGAGGTATGCAATGGCAATGGACACAAAAAAATGCGTTGGTTGTGGAGACTGCGTAGTAGCGTGTCAAACAGAAAATAATGTACCATTAGGATATTGTAGAGATTGGATAGTAGAATCTGTAAGAGGAACCTATCCTGAAACAGTACAAATGCACTTTAAATCAGAGCGATGCATGCATTGCGCAAACACCCCTTGTGTTAGGACCTGTCCAACAGGAGCAAGTCATGTAATAGAAGGAGGTATTGTTAAAGTAACTCATAATGAGTGTATAGGTTGTGGAGCTTGTATTGAAGCTTGCCCTTACGAAGCAAGATATGTTCACCCTGATGGGTATATCGACAAATGTACTTTTTGCGATCATAGATTAGAGCAAGGTATGAGCACAGCCTGTGTAGAAGTTTGTCCAACCAGTTGCTTGATATTTGGAGATTTAGACGACCCTAAAAGCCCTATATCTAAAGCACTGGAATCAAAAGATTGGTATGTAATTGCTCCTGAAGCAGGAACAAAACCTCAGTTATATTTTTTAAAATAAAATCATAAAATAGAATATATCATGGAAGAAGTATTATACGTCAGTGGAAAAGCTTTACCTCATATTAATCCACATTTGGAGATTTGGGGAGGCACTATTGCAATCTATCTGTTTATTGGTGGTTTAGCTGCTGGTTTATTGTTTTTTGCTAATTTCTTTTATCTAAAAGGAAAGGGAAATTCTATGCCTATGACAATAAAAGTAGCCCCTATATTAACTCCAATTATAATAATCATCGGACTAGGTTTATTAGTTTTTGACTTACACCATAAGCTCTACTTTTGGCAATTACTATTACATATAAGAATGATGTCGCCAATGTCGTGGGGAGCGTGGACTTTAACAGTTATAATGATTCCTGCCATATTATGGCCTATCACTTATTTGGATGACAGCATTAAATATCTACAAGAACGAAACCCAAAATGCAAGATTACAGGTATATTAATATGGGCGAATAACCTAATTAATAAACTTCCTATTTTACCTTGGATAATAAATATCTTTAATAAAAACAAAAAAATAGCTGCTTACTTTACTCTTTTTTTATCAATTGTATTAGGTGTATATACAGGTATTCTACTATCTGCGTTCAATGCACGTCCATTATGGAATTCAGCCATACTAGGACCTCTTTTCCTTACTTCCGGAGTTTCAACAGCTGCCGCCTTATTAATGTGGTTATCAAACAACCCTTTAGAAAGAAAGCTATATAGTAAAATAGATTTGTTCCTTATTGCTGTAGAATTATTCTTTATCATCCATTTATTTATGGGAATGTTATCAAGTGGTATAGCACAAGTTGAAGCTGCTCAATTGTTCTTAGGGGGCCCATTTACAGTTTATTTCTGGGTACTTGTTGTAAGTATGGGCCTTATACTACCAGCAATATTGGAGATTATGGAGCTGTCAGGATTTCACATTCCAATAGCAATACCGGCATTTCTAGTTTTGTTAGGAGGATTATTATTCAGATTCATAATGGTATATTGTGGCCAAGCATCAGGATTTAACATATTATAAAAACACTTAAAACAAAATATTATGGACAGAAGTAAAACATATATGAACTCTTACCTAGCGGGAATATTAATTGGCGTTTTTATGATAGCAGCCTATTATTTCTCAGGAGAAGGACTTGGAGCTAGTGGCGCTATGAAGGCTGTTGTTATAACAGCCGTAAATGATATAAACCATGACTATGCAAAAGAAGCGCACTTTTTCAAAGCAAGAGTAAAAGATGAAGAAAAATCACCTGCAAAAACATGGCTTGTTTTTGAAATAATTGGTGTTATTGCTGGAGCAATTCTTTCCGCAGCAATTTATGGAAGATTAAAATTACAAGTAGTAAAAGCTCCTCATATTACTAATAAAACCAGGCTTATTGCTGCATTAATTGGAGGAATACTCTTTGGAGTAGGATCTCAATTAGGTAGAGGCTGCACCTCTGGAATGGTAATGTCAGGAATGGGAGTATTATCACTCTCAGGATTTATTGGCTTAGTAGCTATTTTTGGAGGAGGCTATGTAATAGCATACTTTTTCAGAAAATTATGGATTTAATAATATTATAAAAAACTAAAGATATGGGACCTTTATATCCACTAGGAATAATAAGTGATGAAATAAATATGCTAATAGGATTTTTTATTGGTATAGGATTCGGTTTTCTTCTCGAAGCTGCTGGATTCACTAATACAAGAAAACTGGCAGGAGTATTTTACGGATATGATTTCGTAGTACTAAAAGTATTTTTCTCTGCTGGAATAACAGCAGCAATAGGATTATTTTTGATGAATCATTATGGATACATAGATATTCAATCAATCTTTTACCCAAAAACATTTTGGATTCCAACACTCATAGGTGGAGGTATAATGGCTTTTGGATTTTTAATTGGGGGATTTTGTCCCGGAACAAGCTTATGTGCAGCAGTTACAGGTAAAATAGATGCGATGGTCTTCGTTCTAGGAATTTTTATCGGAATTTTCTTTTATGCCTTTACTTACGAACCTTTGTGGGAGACTCTCAGGAATAGTGGGAAAATGGGAAAAGTAAATATTGCAGATTGGATGGGAATAAGCGATGGACTATTTATTTTCCTTATGACAGTAATAGCTGCAATAATGTTTTTTGCTGTTACCTTGATACAAAAAAAAGTTACTTCCAAACGTGATTATCAACTTTAAAACAAATACGATGAAGAAATTAGATGCATTATTTGTTGGTTTACTATTAATTGGTTCTTTATGGGCATTTATAGTAAACACTGCTAGTAATACCCCTACCAACAGAATTCAGCCTTGCGATATAATAAATATCATAAGTCAAAGCGACAAATATATTACTACTGACGAACTAGCTAGAAGATTAATGTCTGACGACCCTACTTTAACTCTAATAGACTTAAGAGAAAATAAAGAATTTGTTAGCTACAGTCTTCCCGGTGCCATTAATATTCCTATAGAAAAAATATTGGATAATGAGTATAGAGATATTATAAATCAAGATGTGCAAACAGTAGTGTTTTATTCAAATAGTTCAGACTTGGCAGTAAAAGCATGGATGCTTACTAAAAGACTAGGATATAAAAACAACTTTATCCTAAAAGGAGGACTTAACAATTGGGTTGAAACCATATTAAGACCTACTGAACCTAGCGAAACAGCTAGCCGAGAAGAATTTGAAAGATATAACTTTAGGAAAGCTGCTAGTGCATATTTTGGTGGTGGTTCTGCAACCGGTGAAGTATCAACAAGTGCTCCAAAACCTAAAGTGGCAATTAAACGTAAGAAAAAACAAGCAGCCGGAGGAGGTTGTGACTAAAACTCAGATATTATGAAAAAATACATATTTATTTATTTAATTGGAATCTTAGCTTTTAGCTCCTGTTCTAATAGTAACAAAAAAACATTTGTATTAACACCTCAAGAAGCAGCTAAAAATGCGCAATATGATGCTTATGTAATTTCGCCACAGCTACTAGCTGACATATACTATTCACAAGAGAAATCTTCAAACTATCAATTTGTAGATTTAAGAACCCCAAAGGTTTTTGAGAATGGACATATTGATGGTGCAATAAACATTCCATTTATTACTATAACTAAGAACGATAATTGTAAAACATTCTTAAATCAGGATCGTATTAATATTATATATGGCGAAAATACAGAGCAAACATTATTTGCCGGATATTTTCTACAACAATTGGGGCTAAAGAACTATTTCATTATTTTAGGAGGTTATGATTTTATTAAAAATAATATTATCGACCATTATAATGTTTACTCAGCACATTATAATCCTGAAATAGCACAATATGATTACGCTAAAATTATAGCCGAAACAGCTGGCAATAACAACTATAGCATTAGCACTAGCAAACCAAAGGTGTCTGCTCCTATTAAACGCAAAAAGAAAGCTGCTGCTGGTGGAGGCTGTGATTAATATAAATTATCCATAATTTAAAATTTCAAACTTATGAAAAAATATAATATAATCTTAGGAATCTTATTGATATTAATAAGTATATCCTTTAGTTCATGTACTAATGATGTAGTTGAAAGTACGCATGCAACAATTAATATTCCTCCAATAACAAATCAATCTGAAGCTTTAGCTAATTTTTTTAATAGTAGTGGAGACTATATTAATGCCATTAATTCTCCTTACTTAATTAGCATTGACGATGTTAAAGATAATCTAGATAATTATTTAATAATCGATACACGATATCATGAAGATTATGTGAGTGGACATATTGATGGAGCAATTAATGTAGATAGAGAGCATATTATTAATTTTCTTAAGCCTCTTAATATTTATCAATATCCTAAGATAATTATTGTAGATAATACAGGACAAGGAGCCTCTTATATCGCTAGTATTTTAAGAGCAATGGGCTTTGGAAATGTTTTCCCTATGAAAGATGGTATGGCATCATGGAATAAAAAGTTTGCTTTTCATTGGCAAAACGGAATTGGTGATAAATACAACAACTATATAGATACTAAAATATACAAAAAAGCTAAGAAGGGAAAACTCCCAACTGTAAATACTAAAGGTAAAACATTATCAGAGATACTAGAACTACAAGCTCAAAAGGCTATTAACTTTAACTATTCAGTTACTATTGACAACCTCATTGCAAATATTGACGATTATTATATTATTAATTATTGGCAAAAAGCAAAATATGAAAAAGCTCATTTAAAAGGAGCACACTGGTATGAACCAAAGAATAGTATTAATATCAATAAAGATTTATTGACTATTCCTGCTAATAAAAAAATATTAGTATACTGCTTTACCGGACAAAACAGCTCAGCAATAACTGCATATTTAAGACTCCTTGGATATGATGCATATAGCTTACGATTTGGCAGCAATAGTTTTATGCATTCTTTATCACTAAAAAATGGATGGCATGCATATAATGCAGCTGATAAAATACACGAATATCCAATCGTTACAGGTGTAAATCCTAGTGTTAAGAAAGAATCTAAGGCTAACACTATTAAGAACCCAGACTTAAACTTCAAGCATAGAAATGTTATTCAACCAGATCCTGATGAAGTTTGTGATTAATACTTAACACTGATTATTCACAAATAATACTAACGATTAAGTAAAACTAATAAATCGTGGTTTTCTCGTATTGCACTCGGCTATTCATGCTTATTTATACAATTCGCTTTGCTTTTGCTTGAATAATGCGGATGGAAATTATTTAAAAAGAGGGCTCGTCTCTCTTTTTTTATTTTTATGCCGCCTATACTAACCAAATAATAAAAAAAAATACCACTCTTTTTTATTAGTAAATTATTATAAAATTAGTATTACTTCACTTTTGTATAAATAATATTAGATGAATAAAGGCGTATTATATGCATTAAAATATATTGTAGTAGAACATAAGAATACTATTAAAATGACTAATGTTCTATTTTTTGATGAATAATTATCAATTCCTTTTTACAAAAAATTAACATAAAATGATTTCCTTTGTTTTAGCAAATATGATATATATTATATTTTATTTAGTAACAAAAGTAAGTCGTCATGAAGAAAATAATACAAGTTTTTTTGGTAATAATAATACCAGAAATTGTTATTTTTTCCTTAATAGGAATTATTAATCCCGATAAAATAATAATGCCATTCGACAACACAAAAATACAAAGAGTTGTTGTTGATAGTATGCCAGCAGATCACTCCAAATTTGCGGAGCTCAACAAAGATTTCGCTTCAGGAAAAGAAGTTACTGAAGCATGTCTAAAATGCCATACTAATAGAGGTAAAGAGTTTATGCACACTGAACACTGGAAATGGTTAAAACAAGATTCCCTTATGAATGGGAAAAAAGTAATTCTAGGGAAAGAGAATACTCCTAATAATTTTTGTATAGGTGTTAATTCCAACGAGCATCATTGCTCAGAATGCCATGCAGGATACGGATATGGCGATAAAAATTTCGACTTTACAGATCAAACAAATATAGATTGCCTTGCTTGTCATGACAATACCGGAACATACCGAAAAGGTGAGGATGGCGAGCCTAAAGAAGGTTTAGATTTAGGGAATATAGCACGAAATATAGGCCACCCAAAAAGGGAAAACTGTATAGAATGCCATGGAAAAGGTGGTGGTGGTAACAATGTGAAACATGGTGATTTAGAAACTGCGCAAATAAGTTGCACCAGAGATGTCGATGTGCATATGGCCTCAGATGGAGTTAATATGGAATGCACAGAATGTCATAAAACTCATAACCATAAAATGACAGGGAACGTTTATACATTGACAACTTCAAATGCAAATAGAGGCTCTTGTACACAATGTCACACAGCAGCACCACATAAAAGCAAAATACTAAATCAACACTTTCAACAAATAGCTTGTCAAACATGTCATATCCCTATATACGCTAAAGTAAACCCAACTAAAACATACTGGGATTGGTCCACTGCCGGACAATTTGATAATGGAGAACCATATAAAGAAATTGATAGTATATCTCCAACATCATATAGTAAATATAGTACCGGACATGGTACAGCTATAATGGAAAGTCATTTAACTCCTGAGTATGTTTGGTTTAATGGTAATGCAAAGATTTTTACTTTTAAGGATAAAATAACAGAAACACCTCTAGTTTTTAACAAACTTCAAGGCTCTTATGATGATAATATTCACCCCCGAGATATTAATAATCCATCAAAAATATATCCCGTGAAAGTAATGCGAGGAAAACAAATATATGACTATAACTACAAAACCCTAATACAACCACATACCGTTGGGCCTAAAGGAAGTGGTGCATATTGGGCAGATTTTGACTGGGACGCTTCAGCAAGAACGGGAATGGAATATTTAGGATTACCTTATAGTGGTAAATACGATTTCGTAAATACTGAGAGCTACTGGATATTAAACCATATGGTTTCTCCTAAAGAAGATGCTTTATCTTGCGAAAGCTGCCATAGTCGTGAAAGTAGATTGGCAAACCTCAAAGGATTCTATCTCCCTGGCCGTGACAAAAATGCTGCACTTGAAATAAGTGGTATAGTATTTCTAATACTTGTTGTACTTGGAGTTGCCGGGCATAGTACACTTAGAATTCTTTCTAAAAAGCATTAAGACATAAACAATATTAAGATATAAAGATTATGAAAAAAGTATATATTTATCGTAGATTCGAAAGATTTTGGCATTGGACCCAAACCTTATTAATATTAACACTAGCATTAACAGGTTTTGAAATTCACGGATCATACCATTTAATGGGATTTCAAAAGGCTGTATTGGTTCATGACAATGCTGCATATACTTATATGGGTTTGATATTACTTATTTTCTTTTGGTTATTTCTCACTGGAGAATGGCGTCAGTATATGCCAACAAAAAGGCATATTCTCGATCAAGTACAATATTATTTATACGGTATCTTCCATAATGAAGAACATCCAACAAAGAAAACCATGTACCATAAGTTTAATCCCTTACAACAAGGAGCATATTTTGCATTAGACTTTATTATTCTTCCAACAATGGTTATTACAGGAGCTTTATATTTGTTCTTTGCTGACTCATTAAAATACCATAATGGTTATGCAATAGAGCCAATAGCATATATTCACATTGCCGGAGCCTTTTTTTTAGTCGGATTCGTAATTTTTCACGTTTACTTAACCACAACTGGTTATAAACCTCTTTCTGCTATAAAAGCAATGATAACAGGGTGGGAAGAAATGTCAGATGAAGAAGCTGAAGTTGCTGTAAGAGAGAATATTAGAATGTTAATGAAATTCTCTCAAAGAAGAATAATGAATGCAGAAGGAGAAGAAGATAATTCAATGTTTGATATTTCTCTAAGTGAAGAAATAGATCATTCTAAGGCTATGATGATAGACTTCCAGAAAAAACTTAAAGAATCGAATGTTGGATATTTCAAAATTAACAAGGATGGTATTTATGTTGAAGTAAATGATGTATGGAAAGAGTTATATTCTAAAACAGATATTAAAGATCCTATTGGTAAAGACTACAGACTGAATAGAAAAGCTGAAGATAGAAAAACTGTAGAAAATATATTTTCACAAGTGATGAAAGGCAAAACTATTACTGGAAGTATTGTTGCAAGATATAATACAGATGGAACTAAGAGTTATCACACTATATCTGCTAGCCCTTACTATGAAAATAATAAAATTGCCGGTATGGAAGGATATATTATTGATAAAAGTTAGCAAGATAATTCTTTATAAACATACCAGAGGGTGAATTATTGAATAATTCACCCTCTCTTTTTATTAAAATTAATCCGAATTATTCACAAATAATCCTGACAATTAAGTAAAACTATAAAACTATATATAATTAAATTCTTTAGCTGCTTTTATAAAGTGTTCTTCAAACTCTAACAACCGATTCTCCTCACAGTTAGGAGAATAGATTTTTGCATAATCTTTAACTTTATAATCAGAACCTACAGAATACACCAGGGAAGCTTCAAAGTGCTTAAAATCGCAATTATTGCGAATATAATCAACCATTTTATGAAACTTTAAATATTCAATATCTATAGTAATTGGCAAAAAGAAAACATGATGAGCACTCTTATCGCGATAAACACCTGATTTTATCTCTTCCATATCTACCATTTCCTTAAATTGAATAACTGTTCTTATACTAGAAAATCTCTTTTGCGGTTCAAATTCAATATTCCTTTTGTCGAAGTATGATAACATGCCTAATACTTCTTCTAATTCACTCTGACGAATTCGAATAAAATTGTATTCTTTACCATGCACATTCATGTGGCCCGGATATACGTGCAAAATATTGCCGCTATCTTTTTCATAAAAAGAGATACTTCTAAACACTCTATCCTGGAAACAAGGAATTCCTTTTTTCATAAGAATGAAATAATGATGCGCTATAGATACGTTTCTTTCATTAGGCACATAGTTATAAAAACCAACCATTCTATTAGATTCAAGAATCAAATATGGCAGATCTGTTTCATACTTGCTAATTTCTACTTCCTCGGAAACACAAATAAACTTAGAAATAATATTTTCGCTCATAGTTTTATAATTTTAAATTCGACATAAAGATAACAATAAATTACAATTATCATAATATTCAATAATTAATATTCATTAGTTTACCATTTGACTATAATTTTATCATAAACAATTATTAACAGTAAAGAAACTTTCCACTGTGAATTATTTCAAAAAAACAAAAAAAAGCACATTCCGCTCGGAATGTGCTTTTGAAATATAATTATTAAACTTCTTACTACAACTGTTCAAAGAAATCGTTTCCTTTATCGTCAGTAATAATAAATGCAGGAAAATCTTTAATTTTAATTTTACGAACTGCTTCCATTCCGTACTCAGGAAAATCAACAACCTCAATTGACAAAATATTTTCTTTAGCAAGAATAGCAGCAGGACCACCGATAGAACCTAAATAGAAACCACCATGTTTTTGGCAAGCTTCTTTTACCTGAGGACTACGATTTCCTTTCGCAAGCATTATCATACTACCTCGTAATGCCTGGAATGGCTCAACATAAGGGTCCATTCTATTTGCAGTGGTTGGTCCAAAACTACCAGAAGGCATTCCTTTGGGTGTTTTAGCAGGACCGGCATAATACACAGGGTGGTTTTTAAAATACTCAGGCATAGGCTCTCCATTATCAATCATCTGCTTGATTCTAGCATGTGCCATATCTCTAGCCACAATAAGAGTTCCGGTCAAGCTCAATCTTGTTTTGATAGGATATTTTGTTAATATTGCCAGCACATCATCCATTGGTTGATCAAGGTCTATCTCTACAGCTTTTTCAAGATGTGGAGGTTGTGCAGGTAACAAACGACCAGGATTTTTCTCCATTTGTTCTACAAAAATACCATCAGCATTAATTTTGGCTTTTATGTTTCTGTCAGCACTACAACTAACTCCTAATCCCACAGGATTGGATGCAGCATGGCGAGGCATACGAATTACACGAACATCATGAGCAAAATATTTACCACCAAATTGTGCTCCTACACCCATTTCTTGTGTAATAGCAAGGATTTTCTCTTCCCATTCAATATCCCTAAACGCACGGCCACCCTCATTTCCAGAAGTAGGGAGATTATCTAAATATCCCGTGGATGCTAATTTAACGGTTTTAAGGTTCATCTCAGCTGAAGTTCCTCCAATTACAAATGCTAAATGGTATGGAGGACAAGCAGCAGTTCCCAAATCCCCAAGTTTTTCTCTTACAAAAGCTTCAAGATTTTCTTCTGTCAACAAAGCTTTTGTTTGCTGATATAAATATGTTTTATTAGCAGAACCTCCACCTTTGGCTACAAATAAAAATTTATACTCGTCTCCTTGTGTTGCATATATATCTATTTGCGCCGGAAGATTAGTTCCTGAGTTCTTCTCTTCTAACATAGAAAATGGCACTACTTGAGAAAACCGTAAATTATTCTTTTGGTAAGTATTATAAATACCTTTTGAAAATAATTTTGCATCGTTAGCTCCGGTAAAAACATTTTCTCCTTTCTTTGCCATTACTATTGCTGTTCCTGTATCCTGACAGCTGGGAAGTTTTCCTTCTGCTGCAGTTTCAGCATTTCTCAACAATGTATATGCAACAAATTTATCATTATCGGTAGCCTCAGGGTCATCAAGAATTTTAACTAATTTCTGAAGATGTGCCGGACGTAGAAAAAAGTTTACATCTGTCATCGCTTCCTCAGAGATTATCTCTAATGCCTTTGGATCAATTTTTAAAATTTTACGTCCATCTACTTCAATGGTTGAAACATAATCTTTTGTAACCAAGCGATACTCTGTATCGTCCTTTTCAATTGGAAAAATGTCTTGATATATAAATTCGCTCATTTTATGTGTAATTTAATTGGTTTATATTGTGATGGCTAAATTACAAAAATAACAGCCCCAATCTATCCTTTATAAGTCATTTTGAAATCTAAATGGTCAAGCTAAATTATGATATTTATTTGCTAATCACAAGTTGATTGCTTAGTGAAGGTTGATTTAGTAATAAAACTTTCTCTTTATTCCTCTTGCTGACCAAAAACATCCTTCCTCTTTTTTTTAAGAATATCAAGACTATAATATGTTTATTTTTGCCAATAATAATAATTTTAGAAAATATGAATAGATTAAAAATTTTTACTTCGTTAATAATTTTAGCTTTCTCGCTTAACACAACTGCTCAGAATGTCAAAGCTTACCTAAATTTCAATGAGTTTCTCTCACCAAGTATAGGTAAATATATTGAAAGTTATGTTTCTATTGAAGGAAACAGTCTGACATGGGTTCAACAAGATAACGGCAAATTATTTTCTCAAGTAGAAGTTACCATTATATTTCGCCAAGATAGTCAGATAATAGATTTTGCAAAAAATGTAATAAATAGTCCATTAATTACTGACTCATCTGAAATGAATCAAAACTTCATGCACATAAATAGGTTTAAATTAGACTCAGGAAAATACAATGTGAGTATTAAACTTGATGATATCAATGATACTCTTAAAGCATTTTTTACAACAACATCTATACATATTGAACCTATAATTGATAGTATATCATTTTCTTCCATAGAAGTATTTAGAAATAAGTCAAAGGACACAAATAATATTGATCCTCTTTCAAAGAGTGGCTATTCTTTTATTCCAAACATAAGTAATTATTTATCTATATCAGATACCACTATTAACTTTTACACAGAAATTTACAATACGCAAAAGGTTCTTGGTAAAGAATCTCCTTATCTATTAACATATTCAATTCTAAATGCTGAAAATAAAACTACATTACCAAAATATTATAAATTTAAAAGGCTAAATTCCAAACCCATCCAACCATTTATTGGTAATTTTAATATTAAATCTCTACCTTCCAACAACTATATTTTAAAATTAGAAATTAGAGATAAATACAACAACATAAGAGCTGACAAAGAATACTTTTTCCAGAAACAAAATGTAATAATTCCAATAGACTTGAACGACATATCAAATGTGAACATTGCGCAGACTTTTGCTGAAACTATTACGGGAATTGATACATTAAGTGATATTATAAAAAGTCTAAGCCCAATTTCTAATGCTCAGGAATCTACTTTTGCTGAAAGACTTATCAATGAAAAAAATCAATTTGTTATGCAGCAATATCTATATAGCTTTTGGGAAAAACGTTCTCCTCTTAACCCTGAAAATGCTTTTATCAATTATATGAAAGAAGTAAGAATTGCTGATCAAATTTATGGAGGACGTATCCACAAAGGATATGAAACTGACAGAGGATATATTTATTTAAAATATGGAAAACCAAACTCTATAGCAAAAGATTATAATGACCCGGCAGCCTACCCTTACGAAATTTGGCATTATTACCAAACTAAAACTCAGAGTAATGTTCGCTTTGTGTTTTACAATACAGACCTTGCCAGTAAAGACTTTAGACTATTACACTCTACTGCAATTGGTGAAGTAAGTGATTACCAATGGAGACTACGGTTAAGAAAAAGAGATAGTGGTTTCAATTCTATTGATGATCGTGGCAATCAAATTGACGATTGGGGTAGCAATATTAATCGTTATTATGAAAATCCAAGGTAGATTACATTAACCTTACTTTCACAATTTATTATTGTGTCAAATGAATTTACTAATTAAATTTTGTATTCCATAAACCAAAATGTCACATTTGCTAGTTGAATCTACCATCTTATACTTTTAGACTATTAGGTATAAATCACTATTCAAAAAAGCATATATTTGCCCTCAAATTTATACTTATTGGAAACCGAAACTAAAATCAAAGTAGCAGTAGTAATACTCAACTGGAATGGAAGAGAATTTTTAGAAAAATTTCTACCTTCTGTTGTAAGTAATAGTATAGGTGCAGAGGTAATTATTGCTGATAACAACTCTAGTGATGACTCTATAGAATTCCTCAAAAGTAATTACCCCCAACTTAGACTTATTATTAACACTGAAAACTTTGGATTTGCCGGTGGATATAACAAGGCTTTGGCACAAGTTAACTCAGAATATTATGTACTGTTAAACAGCGATATAGAGGTTACAGAAAATTGGGTAATGCCAATTATTGAAGAAATGGATAAAGATCCAAGCATTGGAGCTGCACAACCTAAATTACTTTCTTATTATCAAAAAAATGAATTTGAATATGCCGGAGCTTCCGGGGGCTTTATAGATAAATACGGATACCCATTTTGTCGTGGCCGTATCTTTGCAAATTTAGAAAAGGATAATGAGCAATATAATAGCATAGAAGAAATATTTTGGGCTACTGGAGCTGCCATGTTTGTGCGTGCCGAAGCTTATCATAAACTTGGAGGCTTAGACAATGATTTCTTTGCTCATATGGAAGAAATTGATTTCTGCTGGAGGTTAAAACTAAATGGGTATAAAGTAATGGCAATACCAAAAACAACAGTTTATCATGTCGGTGGCGGTACATTACCAAAGAATTCTTCACGAAAGACATACTTAAATTTTAGAAATAATTTTTCTTTATTATTTAAAAACTTGCCTAAAAATAGACTTATTAAAACATTTATTGCCCGATTATTTTTAGATGGCGTTGCTGGTATAAGGTTTTTATTGGAAGGTAATTATAAAGATACTTGGGCTGTAATAAGAGCACATTTTTATTTCTATAAACACATGAATAGCCTTCTTAAAAAGCGTAAGGGTAAAGATATTCATTCAGTATCTAAAATTTATAATAAAAATATAGCATTTGAACATTTTCTTAAGCGTAAAAATAAATTTTCAGAATTAAAACAAGACGATTTTTCATAGATAAATAATTAGTACTAAGAATTATATGTATTAAAACTAATTACAAGAATAATTGAATATATTATGGCACAAAAACCAAGCATACCAAAAGGAACAAGAGACTTCTCACCTCAACAAATGGCTAAGAGAAATTATATATTCGACACTATAAAAGAAGTTTATGAGCTCTTTGGTTTTCACCAAATAGAAACTCCAGCAATGGAAAACCTTTCTACATTGATGGGGAAATATGGTGATGAAGGTGACAAACTACTTTTTAAAATACTTAATTCCGGCGATTATCTAAAGAAAACTACTGAAGCAGAATTAGCAGAAGGAGTTAGCCCACAGCTTACAAATAAAATTTCAGAAAAAGGACTTAGGTATGACCTGACAGTTCCTTTTGCTCGCTATGTTGTTCAACATAGAAATGAACTGCAATTTCCATTTAAGCGTTATCAAATTCAACCTGTATGGAGAGCTGACAGACCTCAAAAGGGTAGGTACAGAGAATTTTTTCAATGCGATGCTGATATTATTGGTAGCAACTCGTTGATAAACGAGATGGAGATTGTACTAATGATAGACAATGTATTTAAAAAGCTAAATATTGATGTTGTTATAAAAATTAATAATAGAAAAATATTGGCAGGTATTGCTGAGACAATTGGCTATCCAGATAAATTAATTGATATAACTGTGGCAATGGATAAAATTGATAAAATAGGTACAGAAGCAGTTTATCAAGAATTACGTAGTAAAAATATTAATGAAGATGCCATTAGTCTATTGGAGCCTTTTATGAACTTGCAAGGCAACAGTAATACTACCAAATTAAATTGCTTAAGAGAACTTATTGGAGATTCTGAGATTGGGAATAAAGGGATATTAGAAGTAGAAGAAATTTTCTCTTTTTTAAATGAATATAATTTAAGCAACGAATTAGAATTGGATCTCACACTTGCCAGAGGACTTAGCTATTATACAGGAGCAATCTTTGAAGTGGTTGCCACTGAAGCAAAAATGGGAAGTATATGTGGAGGAGGTCGCTACGATGATTTAACTGGTATTTTTGGACTTCGTGATGTTTCTGGAGTCGGAATTAGCTTTGGTGCAGATAGAATTTATGATGTACTGGAAGAGCTTGAGCGTTTCCCTAAATCTTCAATAAAAGGAACTCAAGTGTTAATTATTAATTTTGGGGGGAAAGAAGAAAAGGAAGCTATAAAAATTCTTCATAAGCTCAGAAACGAAAATATAGCTTCAGAGTTATTTCCAGAGTCTGCAAAAATGAAGAAACAAATGAATTATGCCAACGCAAATGAAATACCATTTGTTATTCTTGCAGGTAGTCAAGAATTAGAAAGTGGATTGCTTACATTGAAAAACATGGAGAGTGGAGAACAAAAGGCATTAAAAATTGAAGATATAATTACAGAAATATTAAATTGATTTTTTGCATTTTTAAATTGCATAATTACCAATTATAAGACTAATTATATTCAAATATTAATATCTACCTTTGAAAAGAATTAAATTTAATATTTTAAAATATAGAATATGAAGATAACAGTTGTAGGTACAGGTTATGTAGGACTTGTAACAGGAGCATGCTTAGCAGAAGTTGGAATAGATGTAACATGTGTTGACATTGACAAAAACAAGATTAACAATCTTAATAAAGGAATTATTCCGATTTGGGAACCTGGTCTGGAGCCAATGGTTAAGCGAAATTACAAATCCAATAGATTACACTTCACAACAGAATTATCAGATGCCATTGAAGGAGTAGATGTTGTTTTTGGCGCAGTAGGTACACCTCCTGATGAAGACGGAAGCGCTGATTTACAATATGTTTTAGAAGTTGCCAGAGAAGTAGGTAGAAAAATGACTAACTATTTGGTTATGGTAACAAAAAGTACTGTACCAGTTGGAACGGCCAAGAAAGTTAAAAATGCTATACAAGAAGAGTTAGACAAAAGAGGAGTAAATATACCTTTCGATGTAGCCTCCAATCCTGAATTTTTGAAAGAAGGTGATGCTGTTAATGACTTCCTTAAACCGGACAGAATTGTAGTTGGTGTGGAATCTGAGAAAGCAAAAGATATAATGGCAAGGTTATACAAGCCTTTTACACTTAACGGACATCCGGTTATTTTTATGGATATTCCATCTGCAGAGATGACAAAGTATGCTGCCAATTCAATGCTTGCAACTAAAATAAGCTTTATGAATGATATAGCTAATCTTTGCGAAATTATGGGTGCAGATGTTAATATGGTTCGCCAAGGTATTGGAACTGATAGCAGAATAGGTAACAAATTTATATATCCCGGTATTGGATATGGAGGTAGTTGTTTTCCAAAAGATGTTAAAGCATTAATAAAGACTGCAGACCAAAATGGTTATAGTATGCGAATATTAAAAGCTGTAGAAGATGTAAATGAAAGTCAGAAATCTAGATTATTTTACAAAGCAATGCAATATTTCAATAGCGACCTTAAAGATAAAACAATTGCTCTTTGGGGACTTTCTTTCAAACCTAAAACCGATGATATGAGAGAGGCTCCTGCTCTAGTTCTTATTGATAAGCTTATTGAACAAGGTGCTAAAGTAAAAGCTTACGACCCGGTAGCTATGGATGAATCTCGTCGTAGAATTGGAAACAAAGTTACCTATACTGAGGATATGTATGGTGCTCTTGTAGATGCCGATGCTTTAATGCTTGTAACCGAATGGCCAGAATTTAGAATACCTAATTTCGAAGTCGTAAAGAAACTTATGACTGGTAAAGTTATTTTTGACGGTAGAAACCTTTACGATAGAGATTTTATTGAAGAAAAAGGCTTCGATTATTTTAATATTGGAACATCAAAATAATCTATTTTTTATATATTCATAACCATTAGTAAACACTAATGGTTATGAAGCATTACTATCCTGAATTATTCTGAGAGATAATAATATTTAATCCCTAAATAAGGTCCAGTCTAGTCATTGATTTTGATAGCTTATGCTTGATTTTGATAGTGCCTTATTTACGTCTAAGTGATTTAGGTTCCTTGTGGCACTCCGCAAACCGTTGCTGATGTCTCGAACTGATTAACTGTTTGCAAATTGCCCGAAAAGCATTGAAATTAAATGTATCCAAGAATTAAAGCCTTTTTGATGTTTGTCTGTCTTTATCTTTTCTATGAGTTTTTTTTTGAAAATAGATTTGTCTAATTTGCTTACTATCTGAGAAAATAAGTTTATATTTGCCATAAGAAAGGGAGTTTTCGTTCAGTCTCAAAGTTAATTATTTTGAGGATAAAATATCCTTTCTTTTTTTGCTTAAAAAAACGTTTAGGACTTTATTGGTTATAAATATTTTTTATAAATTTATTTTTTCAGAAGTCCTTTTATTTCATTCAGCTTCATCAAAGCCTCCACAGGTGTTAATGTATCAATCTCTATATTCAAAATATCTTCCTTTATTTGTTGAAGTAAAGGATCATCGAGCTGTATAAAACTAAGTTGATAATTAACATCCTCTTCATGTTGACGAGCGACCTCTTTTACGCCTTTACTCAAAGCATTATTGCTATGTGTTTTCTCTAACTGCTTTAAAATTGCTTCCGAACGAGTTAATACTTTCTTTGGCATTCCAGCCATTCTTGCCACATGAATACCAAAACTATGTTCCGAACCTCCTTTTACTAATTTTCTAAGAAAAATAATCTTATTTCTAATTTCCTTAACATCAATATGATAATTCTTTATTCTTTTAAATGTTTTTGCCATCTCATTTAACTCGTGATAGTGAGTAGCAAAAAGGACTTTCGCTTTATAAGAAGGATGCTCGTGCAGGAATTCAGAAATAGCCCACGCAATAGAAATACCATCATAAGTACTTGTACCTCTACCAATTTCATCCAAGAGAATTAAAGACCTATTGGAAATATTATTAAGAATACTTGCTGTCTCATTCATCTCAACCATAAAGGTAGATTCTCCGGAGCTAATATTATCAGATGCTCCTACCCTAGTAAATATTTTATCTACAAGTCCAATATCAGCAGCATCAGCAGGCACAAAACTACCCATCTGAGCCATTAATACTATCAATGCCGTTTGTCGCAATAATGCTGATTTACCAGACATATTAGGACCAGTAAGCATCACCATCTGCTGTGTAGTATTATCAAGGTAAACATCATTAGCAACATAAATTTCATCATGAGGAAGATTACGTTCTATTACAGGATGACGCCCATTTTTAATATCAATGGCAAATCCATCATTTATCTTAGGCCGTACATAGTTAGCAGCAAGAGATAAACTGGCAAAGGATGTAAGCACATCAAGTCTTGCTATTAAAGATGCGTTAGTTTGTATCGGCATTATATATTCTAATAAACTAACAACTAGCTCATTATATATCTTAGTTTCAAGCTCAAGGATTTTCTCTTGAGCTCCCAAAATTTTTGTTTCTAAATCTTTAAGTTCCGGAGTGATATATCTCTCATTATTAGTTAGAGTCTGCTTCCTAATCCAATCTTCCGGCACCTTATCTTGATGTACTTTTGTAACCTCCAAGAAATAACCAAATACATTATTAAACCCTATTTTTAAGCTAGGAATACCAGTATTCTCCGATTCTCTTATTCTAATTTGCTCTAGAATATCCTTACTAGAATATGCTATATGGCGTAACTCATCAAGTTCAGAATTCACCCCATTTTTTATAACACCGCCCTTATTCACTAACACAGGAGCTTCCTCTTGAATAAAATCGACAATCTTAGAAGACATGGAAGAGCAAGGATTTAACTGTTCAGATATTCTATTCAAAGCTTCTACATTGCTATGACTTAATAGTTTCTTTATAACAGGTATAGTTTCCAATGCTCTATTTAACTGCAATAATTCACGTGGATTCACTTTAGCAATAGAAACTTTAGAAATCAATCTTTCCAAATCACCTATTGTCTTTATTAAGCTCGATAAATCAGAACTAATATCGCTATTATCATAAAAATATTGAACTATATTCAACCTTTCTTCTATTCGCACTTTATCTTTCAACGGCAAAACCATCCATCTTTTTAACAGTCGGGCACCCATGGGGCTATTTGTATGGTCGACAACATCCAAAAGCGTTGTAGCATCGACATTTCCAGAATTTAACAATTCTAAGTTTCTAATTGTAAATCTATCTAACCACACATAATGATCGGCCTCTATCCTACGAATATTTGTAATATGCTCTAGCTTATCATGTTTTGTTTCTGATAAATAATGTAGAATAGCTCCGGCAGCAATAATAGCTTTGTCAAAATGATCAACTCCAAATCCTTTTAGTGACTTAGTTCCAAAATGTCGATTTAATAAATCGTAAGCAAAATCATGGGTAAAAACCCAGTCTTCGAAAGTTGTTATATAAAATTTCTCGCCAAATTGATTTATAAATTTATCGCGATAATCACGCCTAATAATTACTTCTGCAGGTTTTAAACTCTGAATAAGTTTATCAATATATTCAATACTACCCTGTGCTAAAAAAAATTCTCCTGTTGAAACATCAATAAAAGCTACCCCTCCTTGCTTGCCATCAAAAAATAAACTAGCAAGAAAGTTATTTTCTTTATGCTCTAACACTTTATCATTATAGGCGATTCCGGGAGTTACTAATTCTGTAACTCCACGTTTTACAATCTTCTTAGTAAGCTTTGGGTCTTCCAGTTGATCACAAATTGCAACCTTTTCTCCTGCTCTAACAAGTTTTGGAAGATATGTATCTATGCTATGATGGGGAAAACCGGCAAGTTCAATATGCATTGCTTTTCCATTAGCTCGTTTTGTGAGAACAATTCCAAGAATTTTAGAAGTTTTTATTGCATCTTCACCAAAAGTCTCATAAAAATCTCCTACTCTAAAAAGCAATAAAGCAGTTGGATGCTTTGCTTTAATAGCATTATATTGTTTCATCAGTGGAGTCTCCGCCACTTTTTTAGTTTTCTTCGCCATAAGGAGTCAAAAGTATAAATTTTGATTGGCTGATTTCCTATTTTTTATACCTTTTTTTTAACAAAATATAATAAGCATATTGTCACAATAGACTCTACTATTTAAACTTTATCCTTTAAACTTTATCCTTTAAACTTTAAACTTTAAACTTTAAACTTTACCCCTCCTCTCTCCTTTATTCTCCAAAAATCTGTTCTAACTTTTGTTCCAGTGCAGCGCCACGAAGTCCAACTTCTATCACCTTACCTTCTTTATCTATTAACACAGTGAATGGAATAGAGCCAACACCATACTTCCTAGCTGCAGCAGACTGCCAATAACGCAAATCACTTACATGAATCCAAGTAAGCTTATCATCTTTAATAGCTTTTACCCAATTGGACCTTTGCTTATCAAGGGATACACCATAAATTTCGAATCCTTTACTTTTATATTTATTATAAAGCCTAACATTATTAGGATTCTCACGACGACAAGGACTACACCATGAAGCCCAAAAGTCTATCAACACTACTTTCCCTTTTAGTGATGATAAAGCAATATTATTTCCTTCAGGATCAGGCAAATTAATTTCCGGAGCAAGACTTCCAGGAGCTAATCGCATTTTACTCTCAACTTTGTTATGCAAATCTTTAACAAACGCATTATCAGGATATTTTTGCGACAATACCTTATCAACTTTTATATATAAAGGCAGATTTTTTTCAATATCTATTTTATCTAGAAACAATAAACTAGCAAGACTTGGATTATTATTTATCTCTTGTTTCATATAAGCTATTTTCTGTTGATTAAAAGCCTCATATTGCTGTGACAATACTCTTCCAACAGAATCTTGTTGTGCCGTACCTACATACTTTTGATATTCAGCATTTAGTTGTTGCATAGAAGCATCATAGGCATTTATTTTTTGCAACATGTTATACAACTGTATCGTCATTGGCGAGCCATTCACCTTTGAAGGCTGTAACATTCTTTGAGCATCAATATCTATCTCCACAACCTCATTAGGTTCAAGAATAAGAATTGTATATTGTTTCCCTCCATTACTCAGCTGAAAGAAATTAGCTTTATCAATATTGGTTGATATAAGAAAACTATTATTAGAACTTATTAAAGCCGAATCTACAGGAATCATAGTATTTGAACCAAGTTCTGATAGATAAATATACTTACCATCAGCATTACTAATCGATCCACTAATTGTCATATTATTAAGAAATTGTGCTTGCAACGAAATGCCTATTGCAAAAAACACGATAAGTAAAAAAAGATTTTTCATATAAAATGTTTGTGCTATTTATAAAATAATATTTATGTGTTATTCTCTTTTTGAAAAAGAGGCTTGCAAATATATAATTAATTAAGCTATGGTTTTATATTCAATTATGTTGACCCGTATTATTCTTAAAAAACCAAAGCAAATTGTATGAATAAGCAATGAATAGCCGAGTGCAATACGAAAAAATAACAATTTATTAGTAATCATCAGGATTATTTGTGAATAATCCGGATAAAGGAAATTTAAATTGCAAATGATAAAGAACTATACCCAAAACGCCAGTCTGTCTAATAACTATACAGAGTGGCTTAAAAGTTCAAGTTCAAGGCTTGCTGCTTTTTTGTAAAGCGCAGTATACTAAGGCATATGAGCATTTACAAAAAGTAGCATAACGCAGAAATTGGGCTTTTTAGACAGTCTGATACTACAAATACAAATATATTTTAAGATTAATTCAACTCGTTTTTTGTAAACATATATTATTACAAATATAAATCTATATTAATTTTCAATTATCGTAATTAACATTTAAGATTTTATCTATTTTTATCGCGCAGACATAATATTTTAACAATTTAAAATTACATTCTAAATTCTTAAAGTAAAACAAAACATTTATTTACATATAATATTAATTATCTATAGCTTATGTTTAAAAAAGTTCCACATACATACGTAATAATATTTTTTATTCTAATAATAGCAGCAATAACAACATGGATTATTCCAGGTGGTGAATACGAAAGACAAACTGTAGTTGTAGAAGGCAGCCAAAAATCGGTAATTGTTGAAGGCTCCTTTCATCATGTAAAAAACAATCCTCAAACATGGCAAATATTTGCTGCATTATTTAAAGGTTTTGAGAAACAAGCCGGAATAATTGTCTTTATCCTAATGATAGGAGGAGCATTTTGGATTATGAACAAAAGTAGAGCCATAGATGTAGGGATATATGCATTTCTAAACTTTACAAAAAAAATGGAACACAATAAGATATTAAAATTCCTTGGCGTCAACAACATCATTTTAACACTTATAATGCTTGTTTTCAGTATCTTTGGAGCCATCTTTGGCATGAGTGAAGAAACTATAGCATTCATAATAATACTTGTTCCATTAGCAATAAGTATGGGATATGACAGCATTACCGGTGTTGCAATTGTCTTTGTCGCTGCCGGCTTGGGATTTGCAGGGGCTGTACTTAACCCGTTCACAATTGGTATTGCTCAGGGCTTATCAGACCTTCCTTTATTCTCCGGCTTTGAATATCGTATTTTTTGTTGGATAGTTATTAATATTATTGGTATAACATATATCTTGAGATATGCTAATAAAATAAAACGAACACCCGAAAAATCATTAGTTTATGAAGAAGACAAAGAGTGGAAAAACAGAACAGATGTAAACATTGAAGAAATTAAATATTTCGTTCCTAAATCTGCATGGCTAAGTTTTGCGCTTGTTTCAATAAGTCTAATAGCTTTTTCATATTTCAATTTAGAATCAACTATAAAGATTGGGGAAAAACTTAGTTATACCTTTCCTGCTATTCCAATATCAAGTGGATTATTTATTATTCTATCACTAATAGGAATAAGAAAATCTGTACATTTTTATATACTTACATTATTAGCATTTACTATTGTATTTTTAATTATTGGAGTAATGGGCTATGGTTGGTATGTAATGGAAATTGCCACTTTATTTTTTGCAATGGGATTGGCAGCGGGTATAGCCTTTGGTTTCAGTGCAAACGAAATTGTAAAACATTTCCTCGATGGCGTAAAAGACATTCTTTCTGCAGCTCTTGTTGTAGGCTTAGCAGGTGGCATTATCATTATTTTACAAGATGGAAAAGTAATTGATAGTATTTTATATCATCTAGCTGACAGCATGAAAGAAATGGGGAAACTAGCATCAATAAGTATGATGTATCTAATACAAAATATGATAAATATAATAATTCCATCCGGCTCGGCAAAAGCAGCTCTAACCATGCCAATAATGGCCCCTTTTAGTGATGTTATTGGTGTGTCAAGACAAGCAACAGTGATGGCTTTTCAATTTGGAGACGGCTTTACTAATTTAATTACACCTACATCCGGAGTGTTAATTGGTGTACTCGGCGTTGCTAAAATCCCATATGAAAAATGGGTAAAATGGATATGGCCTCTTATTCTAATAATGATAATTATTGGCTTCCTTCTTCTTATCCCAACTGTTACAATGCCATTAAATGGATTTTAAAACCATTTATAACCAATAGCAATAATTAAATAAAATAATAATATTATAACATAATTGTATAACAGTTTTACAATTACCTTTGCACATCAATTATTTTTTTATAAATGAGTATATCAAAGGATAAAATATTAATAATTCAAACAGCATTTATAGGTGATGTAATACTCGCCACTGTTGTCATTGAATCTTTATTCGATAAATATCCTTCAGCAAAGATTGATATGCTTGTTAGAAAAGGAAATGAAAACCTTTTAACAGATCACCCTAAACTAAATAAGGTTATAATCTGGGATAAGAAAAACAGAAAACTTAAAAATCAATTTGAGATAATAAAAAATCTCAGAAAAGAAAAATATGATATCGTAGTTAATTTACAACGCTTCTTAAGCAGCGGTATCTTTACTCTTTTCTCCGGGGCGAAAATTACTATTGGCTTTGATAAAAATCCATTATCATTTGCATTCAAATATAGCTTACCTCACAAAATTGAAGATGGAGTACACGAAACAGACCGAAATTTAAGTTTAATGTCTCCACTATTTAAAGTCCAAGATACGAGAATGAAACTTTATCCTAGTGATAATGATTACCAAAATGTAACAAAATATAAAGAAAAGCCATATATCGTAATTGCGCCAACATCAGTTTGGTACACAAAACAATTCCCTGAAAATAAGTGGATAGAATTTATTGATAATATTACACTTGACTATAATATTTACTTGATAGGAGGGCCTGATGATTATTCTAAAATAGAAGTAATAATTTCTAAAAGTAGAAATATAAATTGTATAAATTTGTCAGGTAAACTAAACTTCTTGGAATCCACAGCATTGATGAGAGATGCAAAGATGAATTATGTTAATGATTCAGCTCCTATGCACATGGCTTCAGCAGTAAATGCACCAACAACTGCAATTTATTGCTCAACGGTACCAGAATTTGGTTTTGGGCCAAAAGCCGATAATTCTTTTATTGTTGAAGTCCAGGAAAAACTAGAATGCAGGTCTTGTGGTCTTCATGGCCACAATAAATGCAAAGAAGGTCATTTCGATTGTGCCAATAAAATTAAAGTAGAACAATTAATTAGTACATTATTATAATGGAAAAAGAAATAGATAAAGCGATTGAAACACTAAAAAAAGGCGGGATAATAATATATCCAACAGATACAATTTGGGGAATTGGTTGCGATGCTACTAATGAGAAAGCTGTAAATAAAATCTATAAACTTAAAAAGCGTCTTGAAAAAAAGACTATGATAGTCCTTATTTGCAAAAGTAATAACATTAATAATTTTGTCAAAAAAGTCCCCCCTATAGCCTACGACCTAATAGATAGTTGGGAAAAACCTTTAACTATAATTTATAATGGCGCTCAAAATTTGGCGAAAAATTTAATCAGAGATGACAAAACCGTTGCTATTAGAGTTTCTAAAGATGAATTTAGTCAAAAACTAATCGCTAAATTCGGTAAACCCATAGTATCAACCTCAGCTAATGAATCTGGTGAACCAGCTCCTCTATTTTTTAAAGATATTGAACAAAGCATTCTTGATGGAGTTGATTACATAGTAGATTTATATCACAATTCAATGAATGATCTTAAACCTTCAACAATTATCAAACTCGAAAGAGACGGTAACTTCAAAATAATTAGGAGCTAAATAGATATGCAAGGCAAAATAGAAATAAAAAATAAAAGAGCTAGATACGAATATTTCCTAAGTGATGAACTTACTGCCGGAATTGTTCTAAGTGGAACTGAAATAAAGTCTATAAGACTCGGCAAAGCAAATATTACTGATGCATATTGCATATTTATAAATGGAGAATTATATGTAAAAAATATGCATATTTCCGATTATGTTTATGGGTCATACAATAGACATGAACCCAATACTGAAAGGAAATTACTCCTAAACCGAAGAGAATTACACAAATACGAAATTAAGACTAAAGAAAGAGGATTTACAATTATCCCACTGCGATTATTTATTAATGAAAAAGGCTTAGCAAAACTAGATATTGCTTTAGCAAGAGGTAAAAAACTTTACGACAAAAGAGACACAATTAAAAAGAAAGATATCCAAAGAGATATTGAAAGAGGAAATATTTAAAACAAAAGAATGCACAACTTACTTATTTTAAGCATATTACTTCCTACTATTATTATTTCAATATTAGCATTTCGAAGCCCTGAGTTATTCGATAAACTAAAATTTAATCCAGCACATATAAATAATTCAAAAGAATGGTATCGATTCTTCAGCTATGGTATTATCCATGCTGATTTTCTTCATCTTACTGTTAATATGTATGTACTATGGAGTTTTGGAAGACTGATAATCTATGATTTTAGAGAAATATTTGATAATCTTGGGAATTTATACTTTCTATTATTATATATACCTGCTTTAGGAGTAAGTGTCATACCCACTTACTTCAAAAATAGAGGAGACTACTCATATAATGCTGTTGGTGCATCTGGAGCAATATCAGCATTAGTTTATGTTTCAATAATTCTAAATCCAAATATGTCGATGGGATTAATATTTATTCCGATTCCAATGCCTGCTTGGTTTTTTGGAGGCTTATATCTTGCTTATACAATTATAATGAGTAAGAAAGAAAACACTAAAATTGGTCACAGTGCACACCTTTGGGGTGCTATTTATGGTATGATCTATTTATTATTAATTGAGCCTCGTCTATATCTTTGGTTTTTGTCCCAAGTATTCTAATGCCATAAAGAATCTACCAGCGATGCCTTTTAAACCTTTTCCTTCCATACCTTTTTCGTCGTTTTAAAGCTTTCTTATTAGCTTTTGTTTTCATCACAACATGCTTGCGTTTATTAAAAGCTCGAATAGCAGGGTCGGGAGACTTACCATTATATCGTGGAGTTCGATATATTTGCCAATGTGATGGTAGAGCAAAATTATAACTTAACCCAATATTTAACAATCCTAAACTTTCTATTGCAGTCCCTTCTACAGGATATGCATCAAGCTTATTAGTATTAACGAAATGTCTTGTAACTTCTACAAAAACATAAGCTATTTTAGAAAACTTATAAGACGCTCCAAGGCCGACAGGAACAACAACCTCTGTCATCCTTAAAAAGCGATTCCCATCATTTGACTTCTTATAACCCGTAGAACCAACCACAGCACCGGTAGTCATACTATAAGCTGTTGAACGTGTCTCAGAATATCCAATACCCAAAAATACATAAACATCCCAATTGCGTCTTCTACTGTAACCAAAAAATAAATTAGACAAATTTGAATATGCGGCAATCGAATATTCAAATGTATTGCCGGTAAAATATATTTTATCACTTTCTTTGGAGCTTTTCATATCTGAAAACATCAAAACTCCCCTAACTCCCATGACATTTCCAAACATCTTATCAACATATATTCCTCCGCCCATTTTCCTATCTTGATAGAAATACTTGCTAAAAGGTGTGTTATTAATAAAACTATTTGTATTATCCGTTATATCACCATGAAAATTAGAAGTCCCTATAAAACCACTGATTTTCCAACTATCTGAGATACCAATATAATGTTGCGAGTAAATTTTTATGGGCATAAAAAACACCATAAATACTATAATATATGTATATAAGTAAATTCGCATATTCAAACTATGAAAAGTATTATCCATTTAATTTAAGCATACAAAATTAATAAAATAATAAATGGACATTCGATATAATTAATGACAATACTATAATTTATAATTAATGTTACATTATTTAAAGAATTTAATATAATATCCTCATCAAATACTTAGTAAATTTAATTTATAAGACGATTTTCAATGTCAAAAAATAATTTAATCCGGATTATTCCAGGACAAACTAATATTTAAAACCTTCATCCGGTATTTTTCAAATACCCAAATTTGAGTTTTTCTAAATCAAGCTGTCCCGAACTTATTTCAAGAGGATTTTTCCACATTGTCCACTACTTTTCATTGTTTATTTATACAATTTGCTTTGGCTTTTTAAGAATAATACGGGTTAACACAATCAAAATAAAAATAATCAACTTAAACACACAATATTACAAGCTGATTATCAGAGTACTAAAATAAAAAGCAAAATAAATGTTAAAATATTTATTCATAATTATAATTATTATATATTTGCAATCATTACAAATTTATAAAAAATCATGTTTAAGAGACCAGAAAATGCAGTAAATTTTTTAAAGGATGCAGGGATAAAACCGAGTGTTCAAAGACTACGCATTTATGAATTTCTATCAAAAAGCATTGAGCATCCGACAGTTGAAACTATTTTCAATGCATTATCACCGGAAATACCCACTCTATCAAAAACTACAGTTTACAACACTCTGAAGTTATTTCAAGAGCATGGAATTATTATGGTAGTAAATATAGAAGATAATGAAACTCGTTATGATGCAGACACTAGCTTTCATGGCCATTTTAAATGTACAAAATGTGGTAGAGTATATGATTTTCCCCTTTCATTAGAGCATACAAATACTATTGGAGGATTAGAAAATTATACAATAACAGAATCACATTATTATTTAAAAGGAATTTGTTCAAACTGTAAATAATTAACAAATATATAAATCAATAAACATTATTTTAAATATGGAAAATTTAATAGGAAAAAAAGCTCCAAAATTTGAAGCAACAGCAGTAGTTAACGGTGGTGAATTTCAAGAAGGATTCTCTCTTGAGCAATACATAGGAAAGAAACATGTAGTATTCTTTTTCTACCCACTGGATTTTACTTTTGTTTGCCCAACTGAAATACTTGCTTTCCAAGAAAAAATGGAAGAATTTGACAAAAGAGATGTTGCAGTTGTAGGCTGTTCTATCGATTCAGAATTCTCACATTGGGCATGGTTAAACACTGAATTAAAAGATGGCGGTATTAAAGGAGTTAAATATCCATTAGTATCAGATTTAAGCAAAACTATTGCTGAAAACTACGGTGTATTAGCCGGTGAATATGATTATGACGATGAAGGAAACGCTACTTTCAATGGTGCTCCAGTAGCATATAGAGGTTTGTTCTTAATTGACAAAGAAGGTATTGTTCGTCACAATGTTATTAATGATTTACCACTGGGTCGTAGCATTGATGAAGCTATCAGGATGGTTGATGCTTTACAGTATTTCGAAAAGCATGGTGAAGTTTGTCCTGCAAACTGGAAGCCAGGTGAAGAAGCTATGCAAGCAACTCACGAAGGAGTAGCTGAATACCTTGGGAAAAAGGCCTAATTTTATTAAATTAGCAAGATAAGATATAATTAATAATCTTATCTTGCTAATAATTACACTTAACTAATAAACTTATTATCATGAAAATTAACAGATATCAAGACATTTCAGAGATCGAAAGAGAATCAAAAAAAGATTATATCGATCGTCACTCAGCATTTATACATTGCGAAAAAACTGCTACTGCCGGTGAAAAATTCAAAGTAAAAGTACAAGTTGGAGACGAGTACAAGCACCCTGATGATTTTGATCATTACATTCAATGGATTCAATTGTGGGACGGAGAACGTTTCTTAGCTGAAGCTAGCTTTAGCGCTGGTGCTATGGGCAACGCTCCTGCAAATTTAGAAGTTGACTTCTACATTGTACCAAATAAAAAACTTAAATTAACAGCTCATGCATATTGCACTAAGCACGGCTTATGGCAAAGCGACGAAGTTGTTGTAGAGGTTGGAGCATAAATCCATCTTTTTATGCAAAATACCAAACCGCAAGACTTGTAAGTCTTGCGGTTTTTTATGTAAATTAAATATTATAAGTAGCGAAAAAAAGCATTAATTTTGTAATCCAATAAATATATCGGGGTGTGGCGCAGTTGGTAGCGCACTTGACTGGGGGTCAAGGGGTCGCAAGTTCAAGTCTTGTCACTCCGACTTAACAAAAAAGCTTTTACAAAATATCTTTGTATAAGCTTTTTTATTATTCATATCTTATTTTTTTTTGCATCTTTGCCAATAATTAAACCTATTCCGCATGAATCTATTACATTATTTTTTTGGTAGTAATAAACAAAGAGCAAAGTTTATTTTTGATTTAATTGCTCCATTATATGGTAGTATAGACAAATCTGTCCAAAAAGGATATGCTGAAATTGCTAAAAAACTTAACAGTCAGATTCCATTAGAGAACTTTTCCATATTAGATATTGGCACCGGCACCGGTGGATGGCTGGCAAGTATAGCGAAATACAGCAAAATGAAAAAACAAGGTGTTGATTTCTCAGACAAGATGATACATCAAGCAAAGAAAAATCATCCTAATTTAAACTTTATAAAAATGGATGCTGATGATATGAAACACTTTGAAGATAATTCCTTTGATATTGTTACTGCTTCATTTGTTTTGCATGGAATGAAAGCTAAAGAAAGAGGAGTCGTATTAAAAGAAATGGCTAGAATAGCAAATAAATATGTTATGATTCAAGACTTTAGAAATAAAACTGCGCCCTTTGTAAAAGTTCTTGAATTTTTAGAAAGGAGTGATTATAAAAATTTTAAAAGAAATTTTGAAGAAGAAATGCAAAATTTCTTTAACTCCATTAAAATTATAGAATGTGATAATGGAAATGCTGTTTATGTGGGTAAAATTGACACAAAATAAAATTTATAAATCTCTATCTCTCAAATTTATTAATTCAGAAATATAAAAACTGTCAGAATAAAACAAATATACCTTATTTTTGAAATATGAGATTTCAAGAAATAGTAGGCCACAACAAACTAAAAAACAGATTAATAAATAGTGTACTAAATAACAGAATTAGTCATGCACAATTGTTTTTAGGAGCTGATGGAAGTGAAAAACTAGCCTTAGCCATTGCCTATGCGCAATATATTTCTTGTATCAACAAGCAAGTCTATCCTGAGAATAGTGAAATTATTGGTGACTCTTGTGGAAGTTGTCCCAGCTGTGTAAAATATCAAAAACTAGCTCATCCGGATTTGCATTTTATTTTTCCTGTTGCTAACACTAAAACTGTCACTAACAAGCCAACAAGCAACCAATTCCTTAATGAATGGCGCGAAGCATTAATAAATAGTAATTATTATCTCTCCTTAAACGAATGGTATCAGGAAATAAATATTGAAAACAAACAAGGTAAAATAGGTACTGATGATGCTAATCAAATCGTCAAAACTTTAGCACTAAAATCTTATGAGGGAGAATATAAAGTTATGATAATATGGATGATAGAAAAGCTTTATCATAGTGCTGCTCCTAAACTTCTAAAAATACTTGAAGAACCTCCACCAAAAACTCTTTTTATTCTTATCACAGAGGATACCAACGATATACTTAAAACAATACTATCCAGAACGCAACTTGTTAAAGTACCACCATTAGAAAATGAAGAGATAAGAGAATACCTTTATCACAATTTCCAATTTAATAATGATAAAGTTGAAACTATTGTCAATCTAGCTGAAGGTAATTTTAAGAATGCTACAAAATATCTTTTAGATAATTTCGATGACCATCCATATTTTTCAACATTTAGAGAAATGATGCTGCTAGCCTACAATCACGATTTTGGTAAAATAAAATCAAAATCAGACCAACTTTCTAAGATAGGACGTGAAAATATTAAACAACTACTTCAATATGGATTAAGAATTGTGAGACTTTGTTTGTATCATGATTTGGGGAATACAGAAATGGTAAAATCTAACGGTAATGAATTGGCTTTTATCCAAAAGTTTAGCAGGTTCGTAAATAGAACAAATGCTGAAGACATCACAAATTTACTTAATGAAGCAAATTTCCACATTAGTAGGAATGTAAATCCAAAGATTGTTATAATGGATATGTTATTAAAAATATCACAAATATTTGGCAAAAAAATAATCGTAATCTGATATTTCCTAAGAGTTCAACACTATCAAAATATGATTAATAATAAGAAAATTGCAGTAGTTCTACCAGCTTTCAATGCCGAAAAGACATTAGAAAAGACCTATCGTGAAATTCCTTTTAATATTGTTGACTTTGTTATTCTCACTGACGATAAAAGTAGTGACGCTACTGTTAAGGAAGCTGAAAGAATTGGTATAAACCACATTATACAACATGATATTAATAGTGGTTATGGTGCTAATCAAAAATCCTGCTATAATAAAGCTTTAGACTTAGGTGCTGACATTGTTGTTATGCTACATCCTGATTACCAATATACTCCAAAACTTATAGAGCCAATATGCTATATCATCGCCAATGCTGTTTATCCTGTTGTGATTGGGTCCAGAATATTAGGAAAGGGAGCTATTAAAGGCGGTATGCCAAAATACAAATACATTGCAAATAGATTTCTGACATTATTCCAGAATATTTTAATGAATCAAAAACTTTCAGAATATCATAGTGGATACCGAGCTTTTTCAAAAGAAGTATTAGAGACTGTAAATTATAATGCAAATTCTAATGATTTCTTATTCGATAATCAGATACTTGCACAAATATTATACTCAGGCTATGAGATTGGTGAACTAACCTGCCCTACAAAATATTTTAAAGAAGCTTCTTCAATAAATTTCAAAAGAAGTTTTAAATATGGTATTGGTGTAATTTTTACATCAATAGAATATGCTTTGAATAAAATTGGAATACTAAAGTCAAAAAAATTCAACAATTAACACCTCATTCCAACACACACATACTCTATTTCCAATTCTTTCTTTCTACTATTCTTTTTATCTGAGTCTCCGACACCCCAAATTTCCGAGCAAGCGGAGCATATAAAGCACCGCCTTCGCGCTTTAAACGCACTACACGCTTTCTTATATAGTCAACATCAGATTGACTTAGTTTTGTATTATATCTAATATTCTTAATATGTGGATTCCCCAACTTATGCTCAATAACTTCTTCCTTATTAGCCCACTGTAAATTGTTAACAAAATTATTTCTTAAATCATAATCTCTATGAATAACATATTTTTTATCTTCGTCTGATTTAGGTATAAAAAACTCAGCAACTAACTTATGAACAAAAAGAGTTTTCCTTTTACCATTCTTTAACTCAACAAAAATTACATTATAGTTAGAAATATAAGCACCTTTAAGAATAACTCCTCCAATCTTTTTGGTTCGATAACTCTTTATTCGACCTTGATTAGATATCCATAAATTAACCTTTGAGCTAAAATCAGGATATAATACTTTATTCCATATTTCTTTCATAGAATCATTTATCTTTCTATTGCGAAAATAATGAAAATATGTATAAAATCAGTATGCAATACTATATATCGTCACCTCCTTCGTTGCTTCTATCATCCATGTTTGGCTTTCTCTCTTGGCGATAATTATTTATTTTATAATTTACTGTAAGCTGAAAATAAGGATTTTGACGATAAAATGTATTATTGCTTGTAAAAGTATTTGTATTGGTTTCAAATTGGTGTCTCATAGTATTAAAAATATCCCGCACTTTAAAAGTAACAGCCATCTTGCGCTTAAAGAAGTCATATCTAAGAGCAGAGTTTACCATGTAAAATTCGCTCATAGTTCCTTGTGCAGTAGCAGAAGGACCTCTATAAAAACTATTTATCTGAAATCTCATTAAGGGAGTAATCATAAAATTAACCTCACCTCTTATATCAAAATTTATACTACTTTGATCAACAGCTCCAGAAGTAATATTTCCTTCTAACTTATAATAGTAGTAATTCCCACTTAGATTTAATCTAAACCACTTATTGAACTGCAAATTAGCCATAAGCTCCATCCCAGCAGAGTGATCTCTATCTAAGTTTTCGTAAGTCATATAAATTATATTAGAATCATTCATTTCTTGTAAACGAGAAATCTTATTTTTTGTAGTTCTATAATAAGCCTCTGCAGAAATAAATGATTTCTTAATAATCTTTTGATAGCTTAATTCATAATTATCAGAATATTCAGGTTCCAAATCAGGATTTCCAATTCTAATAAAATTACTAGAGATAAAAATAGGATTTGGACCCAACTCCCACCCTCCTGGTCTATCAATCCTACGACTATAACTCATCATTACGGAGTTTGTCTCCAAAAACTTCTGCGATAAATGTACTGTTGGGAAAATATCAAATCTGTTAATCTCAGATGGTAAATTATCACTTGTCGTAATTTTTCTATTTGTATATTCTCCCCTTAATCCAAGTTGATATCCAAAATCTTTATAAGTACCTCCATAAGTAGAGTAAACCGACAGAATATCACGATTAAAAGTCATATTATTACCATATTCTGGTAATACAACCCAATCTCCACAAGCACTATCATATTGATTATAAACAAATTCAGATCTCTCCCTATAGTTTCTTGACTGCAATCCTGCTTCATACTTTCTATCGCCTTTCAATTTTAATGTATAATCTAACTTGGCTCTAAAATCCTTCTTAAAAGAATTATCAGTAGTATTATACCAATCTTTTAGGCCTCCATTTTCACTCCACAAATAATCAGAATATAGCTCTTTTTGTTTTTCATCTTTTATTTCCTCACTATTATTAAAAAACATATACGCTTCAAGCTTCTCCCCTTCACGTTTAAACTTATGTTGCCAATTAATACTTGTTTTTAAAAAGTCACTTTTTCTTCCTCCGGTATTATGGCTAACAGTATATAACTCATAGGATGATGGGATAGTTCTCTCGTAAATATCACTTATATAATCCTTTCCAAAATCATTTATTCCATAGGCAATATCAAATCCAAAAGTATTATTATCATTTAAATAATAATCCATACCACCCTTTAAGGTATAATTATTTCTTTTCCTCATCCTGTCTATTTCTGTATCTCTATACATATTAGTATCTCCACCAATGTTTTGCAAATTAGAAATACCACCACCAGGCATATTCCTCAAACGCATATTAGCTCCTACAAAATAATTAATTTTATTTTTTCTATAATTAAAAATTGTATTCAAACTATAAGAATCAAAAGATGCAACCGAAGCTTCAACAAAGCCATTTAGCCCCTGTTTTACATCCTCTTTAAGCACTACGTTAATAATTCCTGTCATACCATCTGGATCATACTTAGCAGAAGGATTAGTAATTATTTCTATGTTTTTAATTACAGAAGTCGGAATCTGTTCTAAAGCTTCACTTCCACCTAAAGGCGAAGGTTTTCCATTTATTAGTACCGTAAAACTGGCACTCCCTCTAAGTTCAACATTTCCATCAATATCGACATTCACAGAAGGAACATTTTCCAATGCCTCAACAGCTGTTCCTCCGGCAGAACCAACATCTCGGCCAACATTTACTACTTTTCTATCAATCTTATAATCCACATAAGCTTGTTGCCCTACTATTTCAACTCCTTTAAGCTCTGATGATGTTCGTTGCAGCTTTATCAATCCAACTTTCATCATTCTTTCACCGGTATTCATTTCAAGGTTTGAAACGACGTATTTATCATACCCCATAAACTTTGCTACTAAATAATACTTCCCCGCTTCACAAGGTATATAAAATCCACCATTTTCCTTTGTTATTGTACCATCAACCATGGAAGAATCGCTCTGTTTATACAGAACAACAGTAGCATAAGGAACCGGATGTTTCGTCTTTGAATCTATAATTTTACCAATAGCTCCGGGTTTATTTTGCGAATGAGAAGGTCCACCAATATTTGGACGTTGAGCACTAATAATTTGTGCTAATAAAAGGATAATTACAGTTAGAAATATTTTCATTGTATTCGTATAATAAATGTGTATTAACAAAAACTTCAGACACAAGACAAAAAATAAACTTGCGCATTATTTAAATAAACTCCAAAAAAAAAACTGCCAAGCTAATAACTTGGCAGTTTATATTTATATAATAAGATTACTTCTTATTTTTTCTTCTTAGATTTTCTAGCAGCTAATTTAACAGCTTCATTTTTCTTCATTGTTTCGTAT